>ENA-UZXB01002396-UZXB01002396.1-metagenome-genome-assembly--contig:-Day-2-1m-contig-2396_pt2 | contig 23448 bp, 22 predicted proteins | sample MGYA00260339_ERZ794899 | MGnify/ENA metagenome assembly ERZ794899 | reverse complement strand
ATTTTCTGGTGTACTCGAACTTCTTTTTGGTATAATTTGATATATTTTATCGTAGTGTCCCCAATGGGTACAAAACGTTGTTTATCTCCCTTTCCTGTAATTTTTATAAAACCTTCTTTAAAGAATAAATCTGAAATTTTAAGTGAGGTTAATTCACTCACTCTCAAACCGCATCCGTAGAGGGTTTCTAGCATTGCTCTATTGCGTTCCCCTTGAGCACTACTTAGATCTATGGCTCTTATGAGTTGATCTATTTCCTCTATTGCAAGAGTATCTGGAAGTTTTCTGCCAATTTTCGGGCTTTCAATAAGCTCTAAGGGGTTTGTTGGCCTATAGTTTTCGAAGATCAGATAATTAAAAAAACCTTTTAAGCCTGAGATAATTCTACTTTGAGATCTTGGATTTATATTTTTGGAAATGGAGTAAATAAACTCTTGTATGAGCTCTGGATGTATTGCAATGGGTGTTATTTGGATATTAGAAGTATCTAGCCATCGTATTAGTTTTTTAATATCCAAGGCGTAATTATGTATTGAGTTTTCAGAGAGTCCTCTTTCAATTCTCAAATAGCTTTGATAGTCTTTTAATGCCTGTTGCCATTTCATGGTAAAGAATCTGTAGCGATATTAATTTAATACAAATTAAAGATACGAATAACAAATGTGTTTGCATTGGTATAAGTATATTTGGTATATAATTTTAAACCTATATCAATTGAAAAATTTAATAGTATTAGTTGTAGCTTTTTTTATGAGCACTGTCATGTATTCTCAAGAATTAGACCTTGGTATTAAATTAGGATCTAATTTTGCATCCATAAGTAAAGCTCAGCAGGGCTCATCAACAAGAACAGGGATTCAAGCTGGTATTTTTGGGGGTGTAAAATTTAATGATAAAGTTGGAATTAACCTAGATGTGTTGTATTCTCAACAGGGTGCAGATTTTGATGCGGGAGCCTTTGATTTAACCTATGTTACCCTCCCTGTTGTTATAAAATACTACTTAGTTGGAGGTTTACACCTGCAAGGAGGACCTCAGTTTGGGATTTTAGTTGACGACTCTATTAAAGACTTATATGAAGAAATTGTTGAAGCAGAAACCTCAGATATTTCTGGAATTATAGGAGTAGGGTATGATCTTCCCTTAGGACTTCGTGTTGAAGGAAGGTATAATTTTGGCCTTACAGAGATATTAAAAGACTCTGGTGTTAAAAACTCAGTTTTAACCCTCTCAATTGGTTTTTCATTTTTGTAAAACAAACACACCGTCATTTATATTACTTTAAAAAGTGTATTTTTGTGGCCATAATTGTAAATAAAAAATAACATGAAAAATTTTCTTTTATTATTTTGTTTTTTTGTTGGCTTTTCTGCCATTCAAGCACAAGAACAGTACAATGTAACCAAGGGGTTTAGGGCAGGTTTTGCTGCTGGTTACCTCTCTGAAATTGATGCTGTAGGTGGTAGTGTTGATTTAATTTATCAATTAAATGAAAAGTGGAGTATTGCAAACACTAATTTATTCACTGTAAGTAAGTTACCAAGTAAGGAGCGTTTAAAATGGTTCACCATGGACCTTAATACAAGATATAAGCTGTATGATGAATTTTATTTGCTTACTGGAGGTCAATTTTTATATGAAACATTTATAAAGAAAACATATATTGGTGGTTTTGAATCTGGAGAACAGGTAGTAAAAAGCTCCAATTTTGGGGTAAATATTGGTGGAGGATACATTTACCATTTACTGAGTAACGTTAATGTGTTTGCCGAAATTAAATATACCATTCTAGCTGAAGAATCTGAGCCAATTAAAAGCTCTGGTTACATGCAGGCAAGAATAGGCATTGTGTTTGACCTATAGACAAATAAATTATATTATTTAAAAACGGAAGAAGTCAATTTCTTTCGTTTTTTTATTTTCTATATTTGAGCTATGAAACTTAAGATAATTAATGGTCCAAATTTAAACTTGCTGGGTACCCGTGAAACCGCTATTTACGGCACTGCTACTTTTGAATCTTTTTTTGAAGTATTACAAAAGAAATATCCGGATATTGAGCTATCTTTTTTTCAATCTAATGTCGAGGGAGAACTTATTGACAGTCTTCAAGATGCAGGTTTTCTTTATGACGGAATCATACTCAATGCAGGTGCTTATACTCACACCTCAATTGGTATTGGAGACACTGTAAAAGCAATTGATAGCCCTGTGGTTGAGGTGCATATTTCAAACACATTTTCTAGAGAAGAATTTCGGCACAAATCCTACATATCTGCAGGGGCCAAAGGGGTTATACTTGGCTTTGGTCTTGAGAGTTATACACTAGCCGTAGAGAGTTTCTTGGCTACTTAAATTCATTTGAATGGTTATTTTTCCTGTTTTTTTTGCCTTATAATACTGTCATATTTCTAGGACAGCCAATTGTTTTGTTGTGCACCTTTGCTGTAGAAGTATAAGAAAATACTCGTCACAACTACTATCATTGGCATAACTACAGCCTCCATACCAAGAAGTTCTATGGCCTGAGTACCTAAAATCCAGAAACCCTGTACTACCAAAACCGTTAGTAAAGACACTAAAAAAAATGGAACTGCAATTTTCTTTTTAAACAATAAGGCTATTGACGCTACAACACCAGTTATGGTACAAATTCCAAACACCACATAATACCAATTGGGTGTGTTTAAAAATAGCTCCATTTGTTGAGCAGTATATGTTTCACTGTAGGTCTTTAACATAATATCTTGCATGAATGCTGCCATTATAAACTGAAAAAGCCCCATAATATTCCACAATAAGGCAAGTATACTAATGATTAAAAAGCTTTTGTTTTTTGAGAATTTAGAACTCATAATGGGTGGTTTTTAAATCGGTGTACGTAAATATATAAAAAGACCCTATATTTAACCTTAAAATAGCCTATTAATGACAACTAGTGTATCACCATCATCACTTAAATTTTTAAAAAAACTTCGCCAAAACAATCATAAAGATTGGATGCAAGAACATAAAAAAGAGTATTTAACCAGTGAACTTTCTCTAAAGGAACTTTACAAAGAGATACTAAGTGGTTTGGAAGTAAGTGATGAAATTGAAAAACAAAAAATTTTCAGAATCAATAGAGATGTAAGATTTAGCAACAATAAAACACCCTATAATTCTCACAGAAGTGTGAGTTGGAGTAGAGCAGGGGCCTGGCGTCGTGGGGGTTATTATCTAAGGATAGAGCCCGGTAGGTGTGCCATAGGAGGTGGCTTTTTTGGTCCTGAATCGCAAGATTTATTACGCATAAGAAAAGAATTTGAATTAGATAGCGAACCCATAAGGGCAATTTTAGCTAAGAAAGAGTTTCAAAAATTTTATAAAAATTTCAATCAAGAGTACAAGGTTAAAACAGCTCCAAAGGGTTTTGATAAACTTGATCCTAATATTGATTTAATACGTTTAAAAAGTTTTTTTGTAATACATGAGTTCACAGATGCTCAAGTACAAGCATCAAATTTTGCTACTACTGTTGTAAAAGGCTTTGAAATCTTAAGACCCTTTTTTGATTACATGAGTGAAGTGCTCACTACAGATCTTAACGGAGAATCAATTCTTTAGGAAAGAAACCTATTTTTAGTATGAAATTTCGAACTGCATTAAATTACTTTTTAAACGCTCTTTTGTAAGGTTCATCATCCGTTTGTTAAGGGCAGATGAGTTGGTGGCATAGGTAAGGTATTCTTCTGTTGTAAATTGGCCAATAAACATACCTTTTAGGGCGTTTCTAAACTTAATATTTTTATGTATGGCATTGTCTATGTATGATAGTCTTTTTTCAATAGTTAGGTTGTAAAATACATTTTTGTGTTTGGTAATGTAGTTTTTAAAAACCAACACAAAGAGATCATTTTGGAGTTTAGCAATAGGACGAAGTGTAGTGTTTTGAAAATGTTCTTCCTTTGACATCCCTTCTTTAATAAGAGCACTAGCAATTGTTGGTCTGCAAGAGAGTAATTGAGTATCACGTGTATTCATAGGGGATTTATGTTTTTATAAAGATACGTTTTGTAGGGCCTAATTTGGTTGGTATTGTAAGCAAGTTATAAACAGCATTGATGTCATAAAAAAATCCCACAAGTGAATGCTTGTGGGCTTTTTTTTATTGAGAGCGAATTAATCTTTGGCTAAAAACATTTCTTTAGCTTTTATAACTGGCTTAGTTATCTCATTGCTTTCAAGTGTTTTATAGAACTTCTTAACTTCTTTACTCATTATTTTTTGAAATTTAGCTTTTTCCTGATCAAACTCATCACTTATAAGCTCGAAGTTACTCTTTAGAGATCCATCAATACGATCATAGTTTGTTGCAATATTGCTGTACAATTCACCCATACGCTCACGTAATTCTGGTTCTGCGCTTGCTACATAGTTATCTCCAGTGGTGACCACTAAATCTGTTCTAAGGTCTTCTAAAGCATCCCAACATCTCTGTGCATGTTTGGCTGGTTTTCCGCCCATATCAATCACTTCTTTGGCTTTAGCTTGTATTTGCCCAATCTCATAGACTAAAAAGGCTAAGTCTTCAACCATAGCAAACATGGTCTGGGTTAGGGCTTCTTGTTCTTTACGCTCATCAAGAGTTGTTAGTGATTTAGTATCATATCTGGTCTCTATGATATGCTCAAAGGTTTGTTTTCCTTTTTTGAGCACTACCTTGTATTGCCCCTCTGTAACACGGGGGGAGGTGAACCCACCAAATGAGAGGGTTTTTGCAGCTGCCATTTTAGGACTACTTGTATTGAATCCCCAGTTTACAATATTAATACCTTTAGATTTTCCTGGGCTAAGAGATGTAATTTTATTACCCTCCATGTCTTGAATTTCTAGGGTCATCTTACCAAAAGTATGTCGCTTTTTTAAATAGTATACAATACGAGCTGCACTAGATTTGTTTTGCCCTACAAATTGAGTTTCTGCACCAAATGAACCCGCAAAGCCGCTTTCTTCTGGCATTGTAAAAGGCTGTGTTTTAAAGAAGTGTGTCTTTTTTGCAAGCACCTGCTGGCTTAATTCTCTCAGTGGGCTTATATCATCAATAATGATAACCCCTCTACCATGAGTTCCCATGACAATGTCATTGGTTTGTTTTTGCATATCAATAAAATGTACCGCAACGGGTGGCATATTATTGGTGAATTGAGACCATCCCTTTCCTCCATTAATGGTAACATAAAGACCCATTTCTGTTCCTAAAAACAACAAGTCTTCATTAACATAGTCTTCTTGGATATTTCTAACAAAAGCATTTTCTTGAATGTCTTTTGATATGATACTTGTCCAAGTTTTCCCGTAGTCTGTAGTTTTCATGGCATAAGGTTTCATATCTCCCATTGTGTGGCCATCAAATACAGCATAAGCAGTTGCTTTTGAATGCACACTTGCTTCTATGTGATATACCCAAGTATTGGCAGGAATACCTGTAAGATTAGCTGTAACATTACTCCAAGATGCTCCCGCATCTGTGGTTATTTGAATATTACCATCATCGGTACCTATCCAGATTATGTTCTCATCTATTGGAGATTCAGCAATGGTGAAAATAGTAGTATGGTTTTCTGCACCACTATTATCTACAGAAAGTCCTCCAGATTTTGATTGATCTTGTTTTGTTTTATCATTGGTAGTAAGATCTGGAGAAATTATCTTCCAGTTATCTCCCATGTCTTCACTTACATGCAAAAACTGACTTGCCATGTAAAATCTATCTGGTTGGTGTTGGCTTACTGCCATAGGAGCGTTCCAATTAAAACGCAGTTCTGGATCTCCTTTTTTTGGAAGTGGTTGAATGGTTTTGGTTCGGTTACGGTCTATATCATAACGCCATACATTTTCTGCACCTTGCATTTCTGAGTATACAATGTTTTTGGTAGGGTGTTTTAATACTCTAAAACCATCTCCATATCCAACACTGTTCCAATCTCTGGCATTTACGCCCCCTGGAGAGGAAGAAGGCCCATACCATGATCCGTTGTCTTGTAGNNGTGGATCCTCCATTCCAAGAGCGGTATACACCACCATCTGTTCCGGAGTAAATTACATCACTATCATTAATATGAAATGCAAAATCATGTATATCACTGTGCATGTTTCCTAGGTTTTTAAAGGTTTTTCCTCCATCACGGCTTATAGAGCCGTTCAAGCCACCTTTTAAAACTACTTCTGGATTTTTAGGATCAATCACAATTCTGGAAAAATAAAATGGTCTTACCACAAGTCCAAAGTCATTATTTAAATGCTCCCAAGAAGCTCCTGCATTGGTAGATTTCCATAAACCATTTTTGCTTTTGTCTTCTGTTTCTAAAACAGCATACAAAATACTAGCATCACTAGGGGCAACTGCAACAGCAATTCTTCCTAATTTTCCCTCTGGAAAACCATTGTGTATTTTATTCCAGGTAGCACCTGAGTCTGAAGATTTATAAAGTGCACTTGTATTTCCTCCAGAGCTAAAGCCCCATCCTGAGCGTCTAAACTCCCACATAGATGCATACAGTACTGAAGGATTTTCTGGATCCATAATCACATCACTTACTCCAGTTGACGGCCCTACATATAGTATTTTATTCCAGGAGTCGCCCCCATCAGTTGTTTTGTAAACACCTCTATCTTGGCTGTCTGACCAAAGCGCTCCCAAAACACCTACGTATATTTCTTGGTTGTTTTCTGGGTTGATTACAATAGAGGTAATTCTCTCACTGTTTTCAAACCCAGGTACTTCCTTAAAATTTGAACCACCATCTGTAGATTTAAACAAACCATCTCCAATAGATACAGAGTTACGTGTCCATGTTTCTCCTGTTCCTACCCAGATATTTTGATCTGGATTTGTAGGGTCTAGACTAACCACACCGATTGATTGCACATGCTTATCAAAAATGGGTGTAAAGATGGCGCCTCCATCATTAGATCTCCAAACACCACCACCGGCAGTTCCTGCGTATAAAATTCTTGGGTTTGTTGGATGACTTTCAAGATCATTGATACGCCCACTCATAAGAGCAGGGCCAATTTGACGTGCGCGCATGTCGCCAAATAATTCTTTACCCTTTAGAGAGATTTCTTCCTGGGCATTACCAGAAAATGAAAATAGAAGGGTTACTAACAAAGCAAGCAATATTCTTTTCATGAGATACATTTTAAAATTATTGGTTAGATTAGGTTGTGAGGTAAAAAAAATCCTCACGTTTTGGGAGGATTTTTTTAGTTGTTTGATTTGGTGTTATTTTCCTTCTGGGAAGGCAAAAAATGCTTTATCTACATCAGGATTAAGCACTATTTCTTTCATAACTATGGGTTGTCCGTCTTGAGATATCGAGAACGGAAAATACAATCCACCTACCTCTTGATAGTCGCTAAACCCGTTGATAGACATTTGCCCCTTTGCAGGTCCAGAATTCATTGTAGACTCTACAACAATTGGTACATAGTTCTCTGTTTCAAAATAGTAAAATGATACCGTTGGCTCTTCTTTTCCATCAACCATTACAGGTTTTTGAGTTAACTTGAGTTTGAAGGTTTCTGTACCTTCTTTTGTTTCTTTTCCAAGATACTCTACCGTGTATCCTTTTTCTTTATAGTTTAGAAAAGGAGATGGAAAATCTTGATTGTTTATTTTCATGTTTTCTGTGGTTTCTGTATCACTTTTCTCCGGTAGCATAGTCATGAAATTGGTCGTCCACATGGTATCTCCATCAAAAGAAAACTGTGTCATCTCTTGCCCTTGTATATTTATTTTTAGTAATTGCTTACCGTCTTTCATTCGATATATTTCAACAGGAATATCCATGCCTTGAGCGTTAACAGAACCGATCATCTTGGTTCCTTGCAAAGCATTCCAGGCAGCTTCTCCACCAGTATTTTCAAAGTAATTGCTAAGGATTTCGTCAGCAGTTTGAGCAGTCATAGGTGCCACTGCTATAAGAGTTAAAGCTAATAATAAAGTTTTAAATGTTTTCATAAAGGTTATTTGTATATAATTAATGGTAATTTAAAAGTAAGACGATCTAATGTTAAAAAAGTTACAGTTTTTTAATTTTTATAATAGTTAGCGTTATTACGTATTGTTTCAAAAATAGAAAATTGTATTCATTAATTTTACAATACGTTTGCTTTTTTTAATGTGTTATTATTACCATAGACACCATAGTAATGGTTAGCCTTGATACAAAAGGAAAACCAAAGACGCATGGAAAATCTGAGATAGAATACGTCAAAAATAGATTGCAATAGCACCCCTTATGTTTTGCGGTATCTATTTCTTTGATCCAAGGAAATGGTATTGTTACCAAGTAGTAGTGCAATTGTTTTTAATACTATTGCTTGATCGTTATCTATATTTTCCAGTATTTCTCTAGATGTTTTAGGACCACTCTCTAGCTCCAATAGAATAAGTTTACTACTCTTGAGAAGCTCTTTTTTACTGAACTTTTCTTTAGATTCACTACATACGCTACAAATACCACAGGGCTCTGCTGTAGTTTCCCCAAAATAAGATACAAGTTGTATACTTCTACAGATGTTATTGTTATCTACATAGCATAGTAGCTGTTGTACTTGATGTTTCTTTTTATCATTATGAGAAACGACCTCTCTTGCAATCACATTTATTGTTTTGTCATCTTCTCTAGGGGTTAAAAATGTAATAGCTGCATCTGTTGTATTTAAGTATAACTCTATGATGTTGGCTGCCTCTAGTTTTTGAAGTGTTTCAATTATAACGGGTTGTGATTGACTTGTTTTGGTTTGTAAAACTTCTAGATTTACTCCTGTCATAGTTTCAAAAATACCTCCATATAACCTCAATATTGTTTTTCCAATTACAGAGGCGAGCTTGTCGTGTTTAAAGTAGGCTAAGGCCGTATTTGTATCTACTAAAAATTTTAATTTACTAGAGCGCCCAAACTCTTTGGAGAGTTGTAAAACACCAAGTCTATCAAGGGTATTTAAACCATTAAAAACTTGAAGGGTGTTTAAAGAGTAGGTTTTACAGAAGTCTTCAAAATTAAAACCATGGGTGGTGAAAACACCTTCTCCAAATGAAATTTGCAAGTAATTATTTAATTTTTTGTACATAAATTTTAGCATAGATACATCTGCCAAGGATGCTATAAACTGCTTAGTAACTAATTGCTTATCATAGGAGTTGTAAAGTATGGTTGCTGTTGCTTTATTTCCATCTCTTCCTGCGCGACCAGCTTCTTGAAAGTAGCTTTCCAAACTCTCTGGTAATTGAATGTGTATAACATGACCAACAGTTGCCAAATCTATTCCCATACCAAAAGCACTGGTGGCAACCATGGTGGGTGAGATGCCATTTTTCCAAGCGTCTAATTTTTTGGTTTTTTCTTGTGAAGGAATACCCCCATGAAAAAAATCACTTTTAATTCCCAAACTATTTAAGTGATTGCTTGTCTCTACCGCGCTTCTTCTGGTTCTAACATACACAATAGCTTGATTTTTACTTGCCTTTAGCAGTTGCTCTACATGGTATAATTTATCTTCTACCTCCAAGGTGTTGTAGGCTATATTTGGGCGTACAAACGAATCTTGAAACACCGCTGGAAGTTCCATCTCTAGCTCCTTAATGGTGTCTTTTAATACCTCTGGAGTTGCTGTTGCTGTAAGAGCTATAATAGGGGATAAGGGTTGCAACTCTCTTAAAATACGTATGTTTTTATAAGCGGGTCTAAAGTCATTTCCCCACTGAGAAATACAATGTGCCTCATCCACAGCGATGCAATTTACATTCATGCGCTTTATGGTGTTTTGGACTAGCTCTTGTTGTAATCTCTCTGGTGATAGGTACAGAAATTTGTAATTTCCGAAGCTAGCGTTATCTAGCAGGGTATTTACCTCTGTAAATGATTTCCCCCCAGTTATTGCAAGGGCTTTAATACCTTTTTGTTGTAAACTCTTTACTTGATCTGTCATTAAAGCTACAAGCGGTGATATAACAATACAGATACCTTGTTGTGCTAAGGATGGTATTTGGAAACAAATAGATTTTCCTCCACCAGTAGGCAGAAGCGCTACGGTGTCTTTACCATTAATAATAGAGGTGATTATGGCCTCTTGTTTTGATCTAAAACTAGTATGGCCCCAGTATTTTTGTAATATGTCAAGGGGGCTTTTCAGAGGGTGTTTTTTAGGTAGTTAAAAATAAAATCACTTCGCTTTTCTACAGCTGCTGGTGGTATTTCAATAATAGTGTAGCCATATTTTTTATAGCCATCATACAATGATTTGTATATTTTTTTTGCCTGTGCAAAAGTTTCATAGCGCTCATTATCTTTGGTGTAAATCAACTCCCAAGGTGGAAGTAAAAAAACACAGTCGTAGAGATGAGTAAAACAAGGTTTTTCAAACTCTGGAGAGTATCTAGCGCCAATAAAGTCCATGTATGCTGTGATATCTGGAGTTCCTCTGTCATAAAACACATATGCCGCATCTATTTGTTTTGCTTTATCAAATTGACGAAGTCTACTCTCTAGTAGTTTTTGACTAAAAAGCATTGGGTCTGTCAAAAAAAGTTGGTCAATACCCTCTTTGCGAGCTTCATTAATTATTTCTCGTGAGACCTCATGCATCGTTGGGTACCCAAGTTGCTCTATGTAATTTATTAAGGTAGTTTTTCCAGACCCAGGCCCTCCGGTAATGACAATTCTTTTTGTGTTCACTGCTGTAAAAGGATATTAAAAATAATTTCTAAACCACAAAGTACGTTAATTTATATTGATGTTGAAAGTGTATCTTTGTAGAATGCTAATTGACACTAGTTTGCTCTCATTAATTAGTTAAAACAAGTAACCAACCCTTTTATATTTCTTAAGAAATACAATATGAAAGATACTAAAACAGAAGAATTTTACGCTAGATTATTAGAACAATTAAAAGGAGATACAACCTGGCCTGCTCCTTATTTGTATAAATTTATAGTACCTGCTGATGTTCAAAAAATTGCGCAAATTGAGGCTATTTTTAATGGCACAAATGCTCAAATAAATACGCGAGATTCTAGCAAAGGAACCTATACAAGCTTGTCTATAAAAGTAATAATGGCTTCCCCAGAGAAGGTGATTGAGAAATACAAACAAGTTTCTCAGGTGGATGGAGTGATTTCTCTATAAAATGTGTATTTTGCATTGCCTTAGATACTTCAAATTACACAATTCCCAATTTATACATACAACACATGTTTTTTACAGATATAGAATATAATACAGAGCGTCCGCATTTGATTATTCCAGAATATGGTCGTCATATCCAAAAAATGGTTGATCAGGCTGTTGCAGAACAAGATCCTGAGAAACGAAATAAACAAGCAAAGAGTATCATTTCTGTGATGGGAAATTTAAACCCTCACTTGCGTGATGTTGCAGATTTTCAACACAAGCTTTGGGATCAGTTGTTTATTATCTCAGACTTTAAACTAGATGTAGAGTCTCCTTATGAGAAACCATCTATTGATGCCCTAAGAGAAGCTCCAGCCAGTCTTGAGTATCCACAAAATTATCCGAAATATCGCTTTTATGGTAATAATATCAAACGAATGATTGATGTGGCTATTGGTTGGGAGGATGGTGATAAAAAAGATGGATTGGTACTAACGATTGCCAACCACATGAAAAAATGTTTTCTAAACTGGAATAAAGATACCGTAGAAGACGATGTAATATTCACACATCTGTTTGAACTCTCTGACGGAAAATTAAATTTAAAGGGGAGTGATCAAGCCCTAAGGAGTTCTTCCATATTGCTAAAAACTAAAAATCGTTTTAGTGATACTAAGGCCACCCCAAACAAACACAAAAAGCACAACAATAACAATAGAGGCCGTAAGCGCTACTAAATTTCTTACCAAAAGCTATGGGAACTTTTCAAATCGAGGGTGGTCACAAATTAAAAGGTGAAATCACACCACAAGGGGCAAAAAACGAGGTTTTACAAATACTGTGTGCTGTTTTATTAACCCCTGAAGAGGTTCTAATAGAGAATATTCCTGATATAGTAGATGTCAATAAATTAATTGGCATTTTAGGTAATTTGGGTGTTAAAATTCAAAAATTAGGGAAAGGAAAATATACATTCAAGGCAGATGATATTAACCTTGAGTATCTTGAGTCATCACTTTTTAAAACTCAGGGAGGTTCCTTGAGAGGCTCTATCATGATAGTGGGTCCTCTTTTGGCTCGCTTTGGAAAAGGATACATACCCCGTCCAGGAGGAGATAAAATTGGAAGAAGAAGATTAGACACACATTTTGAAGGCTTTATTAAATTAGGGGCAAGTTTTAGATATAATAAAGAAGAGCGTTTTTATGGAGTAGAAGCACCCAACGGATTAAAGGGGTGTTACATGTTACTAGACCAGGCCTCTGTTACAGGTACAGCTAATATTGTAATGGCCGCTGTCTTGGCAAAAGGAACTACTACCATATACAACGCAGCCTGTGAGCCGTATTTGCAGCAACTGTGTAAGATGTTAAATGCAATGGGAGCAAAGATTACGGGTGTAGGCTCTAACATGCTAACTATAAATGGCGTAGAACACTTAAAAGGTTGTTCACATCGTGTTTTGCCAGATATGATTGAAATTGGTAGCTGGATAGGACTTGCCGCCATGACTCATAGTGAAATCACTATCAAAGATGTAAGCTGGGAGAATTTAGGTATTATCCCTGATACGTTCAGAAAATTAGGAATTACTCTTGAAAAAAGAGGCGATGATATTTTTATACCATCTCAAGATAGCTATGAAATCCAGGGATATATTGATGGTTCTACACTCACCGTTTCAGATGCTCCGTGGCCAGGATTTACGCCAGATTTATTAAGTATTGTACTTGTTGTTTGTACCCAAGCAAAGGGAAGCGTTTTGATACACCAAAAAATGTTTGAAAGCAGATTGTTTTTTGTGGATAAACTTATTGATATGGGCGCTCGTGTTATCTTGTGCGATCCTCACCGTGCAACTGTTATTGGACATAACTTTGAGTCTATGTTAAAGGCAACAACAATGGTCTCTCCAGATATACGCGCTGGTATTTCTTTGTTAATCGCTGCACTTTCAGCAAAAGGAACTAGTACTATTCATAATATTGAACAAATAGATCGCGGCTATGAAAACATAGACGAGCGTCTTCGTGCCATTGGCGCTAAAATTACTAGGGTAGAGGCTTAAGTACTATTTAAAAGAGCATCACCAAAAAAAATCCCAAACACATTTTTGTATTTGGGATTTTTTGTGAGTTTAAAATAAGCTATACTGCTTACTTATTCTTGTTAATTTCGTCTTGTAGCTTTCTTCTAAGTAGTTGCTGCTCCTCCAATTTCTTTTGGCGATAGGTATCAAATTCTTGTTCAATTTCAGAAAGCTTGAGTTTTGTTTGTTTTGTTATTATGTTGCTATTTTTAAACTTTACTATAAAGAGAAAAAGCCCTAGTATCAAAATACCTATGGTAGAAAACAATAAAAAATTATAGGTTCCTTTTTTTGTGGTAATACCAAAAAAGGAGATAGTTCCCTCTTTTTCTATAGAGGTGTCAAGATTGTTTTGAGTAGTGATTAAGCGAGCCTTTAATGAAGTTATATCACTATTTTGGGCTGCAATTGTAACGTCTTTTTGCTGGATAGATTCTTCCAATGCATCTATAGAATCTAATATGTTTTTTCTTAAACTAGCTAGTTTGGTTCTTTTAATGACCTTATATTTTTGGTAATTATTAGACTTATCTATGACCTCTACAAATTGTGCTTCAATAGAGTTTTCTTTCTGTGCNNGTTGCACACAAAAAAAATAAGCTGCAAAAAAATGTTTGAATAGTCATGAGTGTAGTTTTGTAAAAATTATAAAGCGCCATATCTCGCTTAGATTATTACTAGCAAAAGTAAGTGTAATTTAGGTATTTGTAAAGGTTTGTTTATTGGTTTTTATTGGCAGGGTGTAATCGTAAATCAAAATAATCACTAAGTTAAAGTAACTTTTTATAAATTAAAAAGGCTCAAAGAACAGCAACAGTGGTCTGTTTTTAATTATTCATTTAGTGCTTTTTTATAGGTCTGTAGNNTGTATTGTTGAGATTGATATTCAGGCACCCATTTTTTAATGTACTTTTTATCTTTATCAAACTTATCTGCTTGTGTTATTGGATTAAATATCCTAAAATAGGGTGCTGCATCAACACCACTACCAGCTGCCCATTGCCAATTACCCACATTGCTTGATTGCTCATAGTCTAACAGTGTTGAGGCAAAATAGGTTTCTCCCCAACGCCAATCAATAAGCAGGTGCTTACACAAAAAACTTGCAACGAGCATGCGCACTCTATTATGCATATGTCCTGTTTTATTTAATTCTCTCATTCCAGCATCCACTAAAACATAGCCGGTGGTACCGTTTTTCCAGTGCTCAAATTCCTGCTCGTTGTTGCGCCATACAATGCGGTCATACTTTGGTCTAAATGCCTTTTGATGGGTGTGTGGAAAGTGCCAAAATATCTGCATAAAAAATTCTCGCCAGATAAGTTCGCTCCAAAAAACCTCATTTGTTTGAGATATAGCCTTTCTCATCATTGCCCTTATGCTAACGGTGCCAAAACGTAAATGTGGTCCTAGATGAGAAGTGCCCTCTAGTGCAGGGAAATTTCTGGTATCTTCATAATTCTGTATAAGATCTTCTGAGGTATTGTAAGCAGGTACTGTAATACTTGAGGTAGTAAAACCCATTTGCTCCAGGCTTGTATTGTGCAGGCTTTTATCTTGATATAGGTTTTTAAAGTAGCTGGTTGTCTTATGTTCTTTTAAATCTATCTCTGGGTTAAATAAGCTTTTCCATTTATTTTTATAAGGAGTGTACACGACATAGGGAGTACCATCTGCCTTTACAATGCTGTCCTTTTCAAAAATCACATGGTCTTTATAATCATAAAAACCAATTGAAGGGCCGGTATTATTAGTTTGTGACAGGGTATTTAAATACTCCTTAATCTCAAAATCACGTTTTTGTCCATATGGCTCATAATCTCTATTGGTGATTACATTTTGGATAGTAAACTGCGATGTTATTTTTTTAAAGACCTCTAGTGGTTTGCCATAATATATAGCCAAAGAACTTCCATGATTTTGCAGGCTAGATCTAAGTTCTTGCAGGGCGTTATAAATAAAATTTACTCTAGCATCATCTTTTTCTAGCTTGTCTAAAATTTCTGTATCAAAAATAAAAATGGGCAACACGGCACATTTACCCTGGAGTGCTTTAGAGAATCCTACATTGTCTTCAAGACGTAAATCACGTCTAAACCAAAAAATATTTACCGTATCTGCCACTTTAATGTGTTTGTAATGTTGATTTCCCGCCATCTATCGCAAGCACTTGTCCTGTCATCCAGCTTGACTTATCTGAGAGTAAGAAACAAGCAGTGTTTGCTATATCTGCGGAAGTTCCAATTCTTTTAAGTGGGTGCATTTCTCCCATTCGTTGTTTTTTATCATCACTGGAGAGTAAGCGTCCCGCAAGTGGAGTGTCAGTAAGTGATGGTGCAATAACATTAATTCTCATCTTTGGTGCATACTCTGCAGCCAATGCCTTTGCAAAACCTTCAATAGCTCCTTTTGAGGCAGAAACACTTGTGTGGAAAGGCATCCCTACTTTGACAGCCACGGTGCTAAAGAAAACTAAACTTGCTTGTTGTGAGGCGGTTAATCTGGGAAGTAAGCCTTGAATAACTTTAACTAAAGATAAGAAGTTAACCTCAAGGTCTTCTTGAAATGCTTGAGGTTTTATTCTCTTAAATGGCTTTAAATTGATGCTTCCTGGGCAGTACACTAGTCCGTCTATTTGCTCTGGCAGGGGCAAGGTAGAAATGTCATCTGTTAGTGCATCAAAGACCATGTGAGTTACTCCTTGTGGCATGTTGTCTTGTGTTCTTGAGGCTACATATACCTTGTGGGTGTCTTTAAGTTGTTTTGTAATTGCGGCTCCAATTCCGTAGGATCCGCCAATAAGAAGTATGTTTTTCATAATTATAAGTCGTTGATTACTATTTATATAGTTCCAAATAGTTCAATTAATTTCATTTTTCTGTGTTTGAATATTTCATCCAGTTTAGGCTTTACTAATATAGGGTGAAAGAGCCGCCCCAGCCACCCCAGTGGAACTTTATAATCTATAATGTCTTCCATCTCTACACCTCCTGGAATTTCGTTTATAAAATGTTTGTGATGCCACAGGGCATATGGTCCAAAAAGCTGCTGATCCACGAAATATTCTCCTTTCTTAACCTGAGTGATTTCTGTCACCCATTTTGTTCTTATGCCCAGTAGTGGGGTTACGATGTAGTGTATAATCTGTCCCGCATATATTGGTCTGTCTGCCCCAGATTTTATAATAAAACCCATGTTCTTTGGTGTAATAATCTTTAGATTGTTTGGGTCAGAGAGAAAATCCCAAGCCTGTTGCTTGGTAATAGGTAGTTGTTGTTTGGAGTGTAGGGTGTAAATCTTCATAAAGTATGTAGAATAGAAAATTTTTGCTTTTCTAATTCAAAGATACTTTGATGGGTACCATTTAAGGTATGATTTTGAAAACTTTAAGATAATTACACTTCATGTTTTTTTTCTAAACTTTAAAAAAAACCAGGAACAAAACCTTTTTAAGAAGAATTATTGTTTAACAATTTTGGTCACAACAGGCATCATCTTTCACTGTCTTGCAACTTAACACAGCTAGTAAACAGCCTATAATTGGCGCAAAAATGTAAATCCAAATATCTGCAAGGTTTCCAGAAACTACGGCGGGAGCTATAGAGCGAGCTGGATTCATGGATGCTCCAGTAACAGGTCCAGCAAACATGGCCTCCAACAATACCACACTACCTATGGCAATACCGGCAACTACACCAATTTCTTTTGACCCAGTAGATACATTTATAATAACCACCATCAAGAAAAAGGACAGAATAATTTCTAGTATAAAAACTTTCATTGCCGGAAGCCCCGGGAGGGTAGCGCCAAGGGTTTGACTCTCCGGAAATAAATACAATAAAATACCACTGGCTAAAAAAGCGCCTATAAACTGGGCCAGAACATAAGCAGGAACTTCTTTCCACGAAAACTTCTTAGCATATGCAAATGCGATTGTTACTGCTGGGTTCATGTGTGCACCACTGATATCACCAAAGGCATATATCATGCCCATTACAATAAGCCCAAAGGTTATTGCTACACCAACATGGCTTACCGTGCCCCCTGTAAAATCATTAATAACCATAGCTCCAGTACCACAAAATACAAGTGCGAATGTTGCTATTATTTCTGAAATAAAACGTTTTGACATGCTACAAAGGTACTACAGAAAAACGGAATGTTTTTTACGCTTTTTAAATAAAGTGCCACAGCTTGTTTTTTTGTATTTTTGCACCCTAACTAAAACATAACTATTTATAATGAAAAAAATAATTTTATACGCTGCAATGTTTATGGTAACCCTTGCGGTAAATGCACAAATTAAAACACCTGCACCAAGCCCAATGCAAACCTTAGAGCAAACTGTTGGCCTAACAGATGTTACTTTAAAATATTCAAGACCTTCTGTAAAAGGGAGAACTATATTTGGTGGTTTGGTTCCTTTTGATGCCATGTGGCGTACAGGTGCAAACCAAAACTCTATGATCACCTTCAGCGATGATGTTTTAATTGCAGATACAACGGTTAAAGCCGGTACCTATGCAATTTTCACAAAGCCAGGTGCGGTAAACTGGGAAGTTTATTTTTATAATGACACTCAAAACTGGGGAACACCAAAGCAATGGGATGATACAAAGGTTGTAGCAAAGGTTGTTGCCAAAACCTACCAGATGCCTACAAGTGTAGAAACATTCACTATGGCCATTAATGACCTTAAAATTGACGGTGCTACGCTAGAAATAATTTGGGATAAAACCTATGTATCTGTCGGTTTTAAAGTAATGACAGATAAAATGGTAAGCGATAGTATAGATAAAGTGATGGGAGGGCCAAGCGCCGCAGATTATTATAGCGCCGCTGTGTATTACCTTGAGGCAGATAAAGATATCAATCAAGCAAAAACTTGGATAGATGCTGCTGTAGCTTTAAATGCTACGGCGTTTTGGTATAAAAGACAACAGTCTTTGATTTATGCAAAATCTGGAGATATCAATGGTGCAATAAAGGCTGCAAAAGCTTCTATGGCACAAGCCAAAGAGGCTGGAAACATGGATTATGTTGCCCTTAATAAAAAATCTTTAAAGCAGTGGGGGGTTAACTAATAAATTCTCTTATAATTTATAAATCCTTTCAATGGCTATGTGTTATTGGAAGGATTTTTTAATTGTATCTACTTATCCTTATTGTATTTTGTTTTTGTTGAGGCCCACTAGTTGTAGTAAAAGAGCAATGGTAATCACCAAACAAGCACCTACAACATTGAGCCATAAATAGGGCATAAGGTCAATCCACCAGATATATACAATAATTACTTGTGTGCTAATAGCGGAAATGAAAACAGCCCTGCTTTTAACATAGGTGAAGAAAAATGCAAGCAAGAAAATTCCTAGTACATTTCCGTAGAAAATAGAACCAATAATATTTACAAGCTCTATTAAATTTTCAAATAAATTAGCCACACAGGCAACTCCAATAGCTATGACTCCCCAGAGCATTGTAAAGCCTTTCGAGGCCCTAAGGTAGTGCTTGTCACTCCTTCCTTTTATATTACGCCTGTAGAGATCTATGGTGGTTGTTGACCCAAGTGCATTAAGCTCTGAGGCTGTTGAGGACATGGCAGCACTTAATATTACTGCCAATAATAAGCCAATTAAACCTCTAGGCAGATTGTTTAAAATAAAATGTATAAAAACATAATCTTTATCATTGGTTTCTGCCTTTGGGTTCGCTTTTTTTATCAACTCTTTAGAGGCTATCCGTAGCTGATCTTCTTGTTGTTGCAATGCTTTAATATCTAAAAGAACGGTTTGTTTTTGCCCCTGGTTATCCAGCACGGCATAATTTAATTGCTGCTCTTTAATGGCCAGCTCTAAGGTGTTTTTTTTATTTTGTAGTTCTTGGTACTGTCCTGCGTACCGAGAATTTAAAACATCGTTTACTGCGCTAGGGTTAAAGTGAAGAGGAGAGGAGTTGAATTGATAAAACACAAAAACCATTACCCCAACCAAAAGAATAAAAAACTGCATAGGAATTTTAAGTAGCCCATTAAAAATGAGACCCATTTGCATTTCTTTCATAGATTTTCCGCTGAGATAACGCTGTACTTGGCTTTGATCTGTACCAAAATAGGAGAGTGCTAGAAAGCTACCACCAATGATACCGCTCCAAAAGGTGTACTTGTTATTAAAATCAAAAGAAAAATCTAGTATTTCCATTTTTCCACTTGCACCAGCAATCTCTAACGCTTTGCTAAATGTGATGTCTAATGGAAGGTAGTTTAAGATAAGCAAAAATGCCAAAAACATTCCTCCAAAAATAATTCCCATTTGCTGTTTTTGAGTCACACTCACTGCTTTTGTGCCCCCACTTACAGTGTAAATAATGACCAGCACACCTATAAAAATATTTAGGATCACCAAATTCCAACCCAGCACCGCTGATAAAATAATAGCAGGAGCAAAGATGGTGATGCCGGCTGCTAGCCCTCGTTGTATCAAGAAAAGAATAGCCGTAAGAGTTCGTGTTTTAAGATCAAAACGAGTTTCTAGATACTCATAGGCAGTAAAAACCTTGAGCCTATGGTATATGGGTATAAACACCAAACAAATTATAACCATTGCAATTGGCAATCCAAAATAGAATTGCACAAACCCCATCCCGCTATCAAAAGCTTGCCCTGGAGTAGAAAGAAATGTAATAGCACTTGCTTGTGTAGCCATAACACTAAGGCCAATAGTCCACCATCTGGAGTCACTACCACCCTTTAAATACTGAGTTACATTTTTACTTCCTCTAGACTTATATGTGCCATATAGCACTATAAATAATAAGGTCCCAATGAGTATAAACCAATCTATCTGCTGCATTTATACAAAGTGTTTCATGAGTAAATAAAAGAGTAGGATATAGATGGCATTTACAACAAGTACAAGTGTGAATTTTGGTGTCCACATAAATTGTTGGTTCTTAATGCTGTTTTTTTGTTCTTTCATAATGTGTTAGTAACATTCTATTTCCCTAAAGATATGATATTTGCAAATAACCTGTAAGCTCCTCCAACACCAGCGGGAAGCTCTCTAAAAAAGCTAAGTCCTGTATACACGTAATTTCCTTTACCGTAACTGGCCACTAAAAGGGAACCCTTTGTTTGTGCAGCACCTTTGTCATTCATTCCTAGTATAGGGGTAAACTCATCTGCCCATTTATTTGGAAAATAGAGGCCCCTTTCTTGAACCCAGCCCTTAAAGTCTGCCTGTGTGATTTTGTTTGGGCTGTTTAATACAGGGTGAGTGGGGTCTAAAATAGTTACATCAGCAAACTCATCTGTAACCCTGTCTCTAGAGAGTGATAATGCGTATGGTGCTAGTTGTTTTGTAACTAGCCTATGGCTTGTGTTGTATTGTACCACCATTGTGCCTCCCTGATGTACATATTTGTTTAACTCTTTTTGTGCAAAGGCAAGATCTGCATTGGTATTATAGGCTCTAATGCCAACAACAACCGCATCGTATTTTTTTAGACTTTCTGCTGAAATTTCTGCTACATCAAGATTAGTTACTCGATATCCAATTTGTTCTAAACTTTGACCCACGGCATCACCCGCACCCTCAATATAGCCAATGTGTTGTCCTTTTTTCTCTATATTAATCCTTACAACCTTAGCTTTGCTTGGCAATAATACAGACTGATAGGGGATATGATTATAATCAATATTTATTAATTCTTTGTCATAGTAGGTGTCTCCAATTTGTATTAAAGGTCTAAGATATCCTTGGCTTTGATTTTTTGGCGGAGTTACTGTAAACCATAGCGTGGTAGTTTCTCCTTGACGCTCTAAGGTAAATAATTGCGGGGAAGAAACAACCCATCCCTTTGGAGCATTTAATTGTAAGGTGCCCTCTAGATTGTCTTTTCCAGCTCTAAGGTGTACAGCAACCCTTTGAGTGTTTTCATCGGCAAATACCAGTACTTTTTCTGCAATACTAGCAGAGACCTTTGGAAGCACATTAAAAGGTCTATATACTTCCCCATCTACAGGGTCATTTAATTTAAAAACAACATCTCTAACTATCTGCACAGGTGTATTGTTTACTATTAAGGTACATGTGATTTGCTGTGCAGCGGGTGTTTGTGGAAGCCCAATCAATTCCTGTGGTGCGTTATACATCCCTAAAGATCCCTTAGATTTTAACCAGTAAGCAGTAGAGGGAGCTTTGTTTTGTGATGTTACTTCTAGTTCAAGGTTTTTACTTTCATTGGGTAACAGGGCAGTTTTTTTACTATATAAAATAAGCCCATTACTAGTTGCTATTTTAGAGAGTATAATAGTAGCGGTACCTCTATTAATGGCCTCTACCTTGAGTGTGTATTTTCCCAGTGGGTTGATACTTTCTTTACTAGACACAGCTTCTAAGAAAACACCACTGCACGCTATAATTAGATCTTCTAATTCTTTGAGTTTGATAGTACGCCAATGTCCCTGTTTTGTGTTTTGTAAAAGCTTGTAAGCCTTTACCAATTCGGGTACTATTGTTGATGGGTTTTGATAATTAAAGGTGTCCAAAAGAGGGTTTAATATACTACCAATAGCTTCTCCACCTTCAATTCTTGACCAGCTTGTGTCAATGCCATCAAATACATTAGCGGTGTTTTTGGGAAATTCTCCTTTTAGAAATTCAAGATATTCTGTTTGTTTGCCTCTTGTTCCGGTACTACCAAAGCCTTGTGATTTATGCATAGATCTACTCAAAGACGCAATTTCTCCGTTAGACAATCCGAGTGCTGGATAATAATTTCCTGTCTCAACACTAACGAGTTTTGATTTATCTGCTTTTTCAAATTTTTCTTTACTTCCATAAAACCACCAAGAGGTATTAAATAGAAGTCTTTTTGGTTGCCAAGAACCAAAGGCTGTTGCAGTTTCTGGAAATTGTGTTGCATCCCCCACCAAATCAAAAGCTTCAAAGCTTAACATCGCTGAGGCAGTATGATGCCCGTGGGTGCTTCCTGGGTTTCTGTGGTTAAACCTGTTGATAATAACATCTGGTTTAAATTTTCTAATTGCTCTTACTACATCACTCAAAACAGCTTCTTTATTCCAAATTTCAAGTGTTTCGTCTGGGTGTTTGGAATATCCAAAGTCATTAGCTCTTGTAAATAGTTGTTCTCCTGCATCTATAGCACGGGCTGCTAGTAATTCTTGAGTTCTTATAACCCCTAATAACTCTCTAATCTCTGGACCAATAAGGTTTTGCCCTCCATCTCCTCGTGTTAAAGATAGATACGCAGTTTTTGCATGCATATCATTGGCTAAATAGGAGATGAGCCTTGTGTTTTCATCATCTGGATGCGCAGCAACATACAGTGCGCTCCCTAAGAAATTAAGTTTCTCTAAATTGTGATAGATTTGTGAGGCAGTTGGTTTTTTGGGTTGTTGTGCTAAAACTTTGGCAATGCAAGTATGGGCAATTAGAACTGCCAAAAATAAAATTCTCATATTCTGGTGTTGTTGTTACAATAGATGTTTACCAAAGATATTTAAAACATTATATCTGCAAAATTGCTTTTACTATTATAGCTTTTTACATTATTTTGTAAATAGCATCATTTTTATCTAAGGGTAGCGCCAAAGTTTTTTTCAAAACGTTGCTGCAATTTGTTCATGATTTTATCAATCTGAGTATCTGTTAAGGTCTTGTTTTCGTCTTGCAGGGTGAAACTAAGGGCATAAGATTTTTTACCCGCAGGCAGGTTTTTACCAGTATATACATCAAAAAGATGTACTTCTTTAAGAAGGTTTTTTTCTGTTTGAAAAGCCGTGTTTTTTAAATCTCCAAATCCTACAGCATCATCAATTAGTAGTGCAAAATCACGTTTTACCTTTGGAAATTTAGAAAGTGGCTTTACAACAAAGTTTTTAGTGTTTATAAGAGATAGTATAGTATCCCACTTAAAATCTGCAAAGAGTACCTCTGAATCAACACCAAAATGTTTGGTTGTTTTTTGATTAACCACACCAAAACTTACTAGGTGGTGTTTTTTTGAGTAGAGGCTCAATCCTTCAGTAAATAAATCGCTTTGCGCCTCTTTTTCTGAAAACGAAGACAGCCCTAGTCTGTCTAGAAGTGCTGTGATAACACCTTTAAAATAGAAAAAATCTGAGTTGCCGGTATGAGTGTTCCAGGTGTTTTGTGTCTTGTTACCTGTCACTACTAAAGA
>ENA-UZXB01007641-UZXB01007641.1-metagenome-genome-assembly--contig:-Day-2-1m-contig-7641_pt1 | contig 23664 bp, 22 predicted proteins | sample MGYA00260339_ERZ794899 | MGnify/ENA metagenome assembly ERZ794899 | reverse complement strand
CCAAATGGGAGGTCATGCTGCGACACGTGAAGTAACGCATCATTGATGCTGACGCCGCCAGACATAATCTGATTGATGTAAAGGTCAGACAGCTTTTTATTGCGGGTAAACGGGTACATTGCCAGCGGCCGATCACCTGAGTTGACGTGATTGATGACGTCTTCAGGCGTCTCATAGGTCACGATCATCAGCAGTGGTCCAAAAGTTTCCCTGTTTCGGATAATCATCTCCGGAGAGGTATCGACCACGAACTGCACCGGTACCTTGCGCGTGTCGGGGTTGGGCTCCTCGCCGGTTGGGTTAATCACTCGCGCACCATGGCTGCGCGCATCGTCAAGCGTGGCCATCATGCGGTCATAGGCGCGCTGGTCAATCATCGATGTGTAGTCATCGCTGTCGATTGTGGGGACCGTGTCTTTAAGCCACTGACTGCAATGCGCAATAAATTCGTCAGCCTGCGACTTATGCACTAAAACATAGTCCACGTTCACGCAAATCTGTCCCGCATTAAACTGCTTTGCAAACATAATTCGCTCAGCCGCTTTGGCGAGGTCATAGTCTGGATCAATAATCGCCGGGGACTTGCCGCCCAGCTCCAAGATGACGGGTGTTAAGTTCTGGGCCGCAGAGGCCATTACTTTTTTACCTGTGGCGCCCGAACCCGTAAATATAATGAGATCAAACGCGAGTTTTGAAAACTCGATACCCACACCACCGGTCTCCTCAATAAAGAAGAGTTTGTCCTCCGGTAAATATCGGGGTGATAGCTCCTGGAGCAAGCGCGTCAGATGCCGGCTGTTCTCCGACATTTTAACCATGGCACGGTTGCCCGCCCCAAATGCGGTGGCAATTTGTGAAACAGCCAGAAACACTGGGAAGTTCCACGGCACAATTAAACCCATGACGCCCAGTGGCTGGGGGATCACCGTGTTCGTCGCAAACGGGAACATGACTTGGTCGACGTGACGCTTTTCCGGTTTCATCCAGCGTTTGAGGTTTTTTAGAATGTCAGTGATCGAGCCACCCGTACCGATAAACTCGGCAAACATGGTTTCGTGTTCCGAGCGGTGCCCGTAATCTTTTGAAATTGCCTGTGTAATCGCCTCTGTATTTTCACCGATTAAACGCTTGAGCTGCAGTAAGTCGTGCTTGCGCTCAGCAAACGTGGGATTCGCATTTTTCAAATGCGCACGACGCATTTCATCAAGCTTCATTTGCATAGACGCTTGAATGGCTTGCGCTTGTTCGACAGACGCGGCTATCGATGGATTGATGTCTGCAATCGAGTTCATAGTGGTCTCGTGGTGTCTTATTGTTAGCTGACAGTAACGCTGTACTTGTGCCAATGCAAACAAAGCAGTCGGGGTTTTTCTTCGAAAACGAGGCCCCTGCCGGATGACAATAACGACCCGCAGTACAGTGGTTATTTTGTGAGTGAAAAATCCTATAACGCCTATTGCTAAAGTGCATTGTCGCCGATGCGCGGCAATACTATCCTTGTTGCGTGTATACATTAGGTCAGGTGCAGGGTTATGTCAGAGCGAGTCTTAGTCACGATAGAAGAGGGTGTGTGTCACGTTCGGTTAAACCGAGCCGACAAAATGAATGCGCTTGATCCCGCGATGTTTGACGCTGTTCTCTCCACAATAGAGGCACTGGGGGATGATTCCTCGATTCGTGTCATTGTGTTAAGTGGCGAAGGCGATGCCTTTTGCGCCGGCTTAGATGTGTCAAGCTTTGGTGCGAGTGAGGATGGACCTACTGATTTGCTCCCAAGAACCCATGAGAAAGCGAATTTCGTTCAGCAAATGGGTTGGGGTTGGCGACAACTGCCTGTGCCTGTCATTGCCGCCGTGCACGGTGTCTGCTTTGGTGGAGGGATGCAGCTCATGGCCGGTGCCGATGTCAAAATCATTCACCCCGACACTCGATGCGCGGTCATGGAAATGCGCTGGGGTCTTGTCCCCGATATGTCGGGCTACCCGCTTTGGCGTGGCAATGTTCGAGACGACGTTTTAAGGCGTCTGGTCTACACCAACGAAATTTTCTCTGGCAGCGATGCTCAGCAGTTTGGATTTGCGACCGAGATCAATGACGACCCGCTGGCTCGAGCGCTGTCGATTGCGAACGCGATAGCGACAAAGAATCCTGATGCTATTCGGAGTGCGAAACGTCTCTCTAACCACATGAGCGACGCAACAGATGCCGAGTTGCTCACCGCGGAGTCGGTCGAGCAGACCGCTATTATGTATCAGCCGAACCAACTCGAAGCAGTTGCCGCATTCTTTGAGAAGCGCCCAGCCGCTTTTAAATAGACACTTCTCTCCGCGAGGCCGCTGAGTCTCAGGACAGCGCAGTCTCTAACTGTCGTTGGTCTGCGACAAACCGGCGGATGCCGTCGGCGAGTTTCTCACTCGCCATCGCGCTCTCGTTGTGGTCAAACCGAAACTCAGCCTCGGTAATTGCAGCAGCTGCAGCGCTCGTTGAGGAGACGTCGGTCAGCCGGCGCTCGAGTGGTCCGTCGGCCGCCCCAAGTTCGGCAAGAAGGTTGGGTGCGATGGTCAGCCTGTCGCAGCCCGCTAACGCTTCAATTTGCCCGGTGTTCCTGAAACTTGCGCCCATGACCACGGTTTTGTAGCCGTGTGATTTGTAGTGATTGTAAATTCGGTGCACCGACTGTACGCCCGGATCTTGCAAGGGTGTCTCAATACTGACGTCTGTATTGGCCTTGTACCAATCTGTAATTCGGCCAACAAAGGGCGAGATAAGAAATACCCCGGCATCGGCACACGCCTTTGCTTGCTCAAACCCAAAGAGTAAGGTGAGGTTGCAGTGTATGCCACGTTTCTCCAGTTCAGCGGCCGCACGAATACCTTCCCAGGTCGACGCTATCTTAATAAGAACTCGACTGGAATCAACGCCAGCCTTCGCGTAACGCTCGATGAGCGCTTCGGCTTTTGCAACCGTCGCTGTGGTATTGAATGAGAGCCGTGCGTCGACTTCAGTACTGATGACGCCCGGTACGAGTGAGACGATTTGTGAGCCCACTCTGACCGCGAAGTCATCTGCGGCGTGATCCCTGCCTTTTAGCGACGCCACATCGCTCTCAAAGCGCTCAAGTCCCGCGGCTTTCAGGAGCAACGACGGATTGGTCGTGGCGTCGACTGGTTTGAGCGTTGCGATAGCATCAATGTCTCCGGTGTCAGCAACGACGATACTCATTGCGGCCAATTGGTCGAGCTTGCTCATGATGATGTCCAGTCTGATTTAAAGTGACATAAGTTTATCTCAATTAGCCGAGTGTCCTGTACTATTTGTCACCACAAATTCCTTAGAAGAGACCACGCTATGCCAGCGATTCATCGTCATGTGTTTTTGGGAGAAGGGCGTTTTAACCCTGAGACTTTGGGGCAGTTCGATGACGCTATCTCGGCCGCCATTGCGGATGAGGAGTGTCAGATTTTATTGCTTGCAGGTGAGGGGAAAAATTTCAGCCAAGGTTTGGACTTGGAATACCTTATGGCCTCTGGCGATAAGCAGTTTACAGAGCTCTGCATGCGTGTCTTGGTGCGGCTTTTGGATGCGCCAATACCGGTAGTCTCTGTCATGACCGGGCATGCCTTTGGCTTGGGAGCCATGATCGCGCTGGCGTCTGACTACCGGGTGATGCGTGAAGACCGGGGGTTTTTCTGTCTTCCTGAGGTCGATCTCAACATGACACTGACGGTTCGAATGAACGAGTTGGTGTGCAGTAAGTTGAGTCCAATGGCCATCAGGGCGGCACTACTGACGGGCGAGCGTCTCACCGCGACGCGAGCACTCGAGCTTGATGTTGTCGATGCCGTCGTTGGCTTGGAAGCTCTCGAGGCCAAAGCGCTTGAAATTGCAGCGCCCATGATGGGTAAAAGCCGACGCTCATTGGCGGGCCTTAAGCGCGGGTTTAACCAGCCTATTATTGAACTGATTGAGTCAGACGCGAGTGATACGCCGATCGTATCGCCCGACTATCCGTAGCATTTAGGAGGCGCAGTGCTCAGCGTGTGAAGCTTGAGTACCGTTAGTGGCCCGCGCATCTGCTTGGCGCCACGAGCGCGCACTTACGGCGCTGATTTAACCGTCAGCGAGTGCATCCAAAAGCATCTCACTGTCTGCCCATCCAAGGCAGGCATCGGTGATGCTTTTGCCGTAGGTAAGATCACCCGTAGCCGCGATCGGCTGGTTACCGCCGACAAGATGGCTCTCAATCATCACACCCCGAATCGAGGAGTCACCTCCGCGTCGCTGGTCAACAATGCTCTGGCAAACACCAATTTGTTTCGCGTGATCTTTTTGGCTGTTTGCGTGGCTGCAATCCACCATTAACCCAGTGCAGAGACCTGCATTTTCAAGCAGTAGTTCGGCTTCGCGCACACTGGTCGCATCGTAGTTAGGCTTTAAGCCCCCGCGAAGAATGAGATGGCAGTCCGCGTTCCCAGAGGTTTTGACAATGGCTGCAGAACCCGTCTTTGTCACTGACAGGAAGTGGTGACTGGCGCCAGCGGCTTTGATTGCATCGACCGCAATTTGCACATTGCCTTCGGTGCCGTTTTTAAATCCAACAGGGCAGGACAGCCCCGACGCGAGTTGGCGATGGTTCTGGCTCTCCGTTGTTCGTGCACCAATGGCGCCCCATGACATTAGATCAGCAACGTATTGTGGGGAGATTGCATCAAGAAATTCACCCGCCGTGGGAATACCCATGTCATTGATGGTCAGCAAGAGTTTTCGAGCCAGCGCTAGACCCTCATTAATTCGAAAACTCCCGTCGAGAAACGGGTCATTAATGTAGCCCTTCCACCCCAAGCTGGTCCGGGGTTTCTCAAAGTAGGTGCGCATCACAATTTCCAGTTTGTCGGCGTGCTGGCTTCGGACGTGCTGTAACCGTTGTGCGTACTCGATGGCGGCGTCCGCATCATGAATGGAGCAAGGGCCGATGACGACCAGCAAGCGCTTATCTTCACCGCGCATAATGTTGCTGATTTTTCGTCGAGTTGACTGAATGAGTGCGGTCGTTTCGCGGGAGACGGGATATTGGTCGATTATCTCGTTTGGCGCCACGAGGTCATTGATACCATCGATGCGGACGTCATCGATAGTAGACACATCAGAGGGGGACACAAAAACTCCTTAAAAAGCGGAAATGCCGGTCTGGCTTCGGCCCAATATTAACGCATGAACGTCATGCGTGCCCTCGTAAGTGTTCACAACTTCCAAATTAAGCATGTGCCTAATTACGGGGAAATCGCCTGAAATGCCGTTACCGCCGAGCATATCACGTGAATCGCGGGCAATTTGCAGCGCCTTACCGCAGGAGTTACGTTTGATCAAACTAATCAGGTCCGGCGATATGGCACCTTCGCTCATCATCACTCCCGCACGGTGGCATGACTGCAGACCTATTGAGATCTCAGTCTGCATATTTGCCAACTTAAGCTGAATGATCTGTTTGCTCGCCAGCGGTACATCGAACTGTTGACGATCGAGCGTGTACTGGCGAGCCGTTTGCCAGCAGGTTTCTGCCGCCCCCAATGCACCCCAAGCAATGCCAAATCTAGCGTTATTTAAGCAGCCAAAAGGGCCTTTGAGTCCCTCTGTATTGGGTAGATGGTTGTCGGCAGGTACGAAGACGTTGTCCATGACAATCTCTCCGGTTATCGAGGCTCTCAGTGCTAGCTTTCCTTCGATTTTGGGTGCGCTAAGGCCCGCCATGCCTTTTTCTAAAACGAAGCCTCGTATAATTCCATCGTCGGTTTTCGCCCAAACCACAAAGACGTCGGCGATCGGGCTGTTGCTGATCCACATCTTTGAACCAGTAAGCCGGTAACCACCTTCAACAGCACGGGCACGTGTTTTCATGCCGCCAGGGTCAGACCCGTGATCAGGTTCGGTTAAGCCGAAGCAGCCGATCAACTCGCCAGTGGCAAGACCTGGTAGATAACGTTCCCGTTGTGCTTCGGTTCCGTAAGCGAAGATAGGGTACATGACCAGGGACGACTGGACGCTCATCATCGAGCGATAGCCTGAATCGACACGCTCTATCTCGCGAGCAACGAGACCGTAACAGACGTAATCCACGCCCGGACAACCGTAGCCAGAAATGGTCGAGCCGAGCAAGCCGACGTCACCCATCTCCCGGAAAATCTCCACATCCATGCGCTCGTCAGCGAACGCAGAGGTGACTCGGGGTGCAAGCTTTGTTTGCGCATATTCACGTGCAGATGCCTGCACCATTCGCTGCGTATCGGTTAGCTGTCTGTCGAGCTCAAAAGGATCTTCCCAATTGAGTTTAGTCCAGCGTGTAGTACCGCCCATCATCATTCCTCGTTAGAGCCAAATAAACATGTCCGTAACATGCAGGTTTAGGGTCTAAGAGTAGGGGGGTGAGCGCTGAGGAACAATCCCCCTTTTGTGGAGGCTATGCAGTTTCTTGGAAGATCTCACGCCCAATCAGCATCCTACGAACCTCGGAGGTTCCCGCTCCGATTTCGTAAAGTTTCGCATCTCTCAAAAAGCGTCCGGTCGGGTAGTCCATGGTGTAGCCGTTTCCGCCAAGGACTTGAATCGCATCCAGGGCTGATTTTGTGGCAGCCTCTGCAGTGTAAAGAATCACCGCCGCCGCATCCTTCCGACTGTCTTCTCCACGATCTAGCGCGCGTCCCACCTCGTAAAGATAGGCTCGGCACGCGGCCGTGGACGCGTACATGTCGGCTAACTTACCCTGAATCAGCTGAAACTCGCCGATCGGCTGTTCGAACTGCTTGCGCTCGTGAACGTAGGGCACAACGACATCCATACACGCTTGCATGATTCCAACAGGACCCGCGGAAAGGACGGCACGCTCATAATCGAGTCCAGACATTAACACCGCAACGCCTGCGTTGACCTCGCCCAGTACGTTCTCAGCGGGCACGGGGCAGTCCTGAAAAATCAATTCCGCCGTGTTTGAGCCTCTCATGCCGAGCTTGTCGAGCTTTGCCCCTTGCGTGAAGCCGGGATAATCGCGCTCGACAATAAAGGCGGTAATACCCCGAGAACCCGCGTCGGGGTCAGTCTTGGCGTAAATGACGTAGGTGTCCGCATCGGGACCGTTGGTGATCCACATTTTCGTGCCGTTCAAAATATAGTGATCGCCCTGACGATCAGCCCTAAGAGCCATGCTCACGACGTCAGACCCGGCGTTGGGCTCGCTCATGGCCAGCGCGCCGACCTTGGCACCGGAACATAACTCGGGAAGGTACTTTTCTTTCTGACTCTCTGACCCGTTGCGATGAATTTGATTCACGCACAGATTAGAGTGCGCACCGTAGGACAGTCCGACTGATGCAGACGCTCTACTGATCTCCTCAAGCACGATGATATGGGCAAGATAACCCATTGCTGAGCCGCCAAAACGCTCATCGACTGTGATGCCAAGTAGCCCGAGTTCGCCCATTTTGCGCCATAGAGGATGCGGGAAATCATTGGATCGATCGACCTCATCGGCAATGGGTGCTAATTCCTTAAGCACAAAGTTCCGAGTCGTATCCCTCAGCATATTCAGCTCGTCACACAGGCCGTGGTTCAAGCTCCGCAGTGGATTGGTCATGTGCATTCTCCAGTTTACATCGCCGTACAGCTTAGATTCTTGGCGTGTGCTGTCAACCGGCGTGATAAGGACAATTGCGAGTAATGAACTTGAGATTAAGCGTTACTCAGCGGTGCGTCGCTAGCGGATGGCACTGAGCGAAGTCAGGTGCGCTGACGAGGGGATCAAAATGTCTTGCCTCTGTCCGCACTAAGCCAAAGCAATTACGTCTTGATGCGATTCGCTGTGTTAATCTTCGCTCGACATATTTGGGGGTATAACTTGGATACGCGCGCGTTACGTAACACCTTGGGGCAATTCGCCACCGGGGTTTGCATTTTGACCACACAAACGTCTGATAACCGTTCGATTGGCATGACGGTGAATTCGTTTGCCGCGGTGTCCCTAGACCCAGCCCTTGTGTTGTGGAGCATTCAAAACACGTCGGAGTGTTTTAAAGAGTTCACGGAGTGCGAGCGGTATGGTATTTCGATACTAAAAAGCTCTCAACAAGCGCTGTCTGATCGTTACGCTCGGTCGTTAGCCCACGAAATGGATGTTGCGGATAGAATGGTTGACGAGGCCGGTGTGCCTCTGGTCAAAGATGCGCTCGCCACGTTGTCGTGCCGGCTCACAGCGCTTCATCAGGGGGGTGACCACCATATTATTGTTGGCCAGGTCGATGCACTGACACACTCAGAAGGCGAGCCACTGGTGTTTTTCAGCGGTGGCTACCAGCGTCTGGCCTAACTTACATCCCGTTGGGGTAGGTCTCCAAGTCTGCGGCACCCGACGCACGCACCTGTGCCAATGCTACGCCGTAAGCGAGTAGTTGCCTGACGCAGTAGGCGCTGCGCTCTGACACATAGCTGTGCTCTTCAGTGTCGTTGTCTGTTTCGCTCTCATTCATCACGATCATGCAATTGCGGACGATTAAGTGCTCTGGCAAGTAGCAAAGACGGTTGTTTTTGTAACTGCTCGTTCGTAACTCATTAATCGGGTAGGAGCCGCCAGGCCCGGCGGACACGCCGACAGCCAACGCGGGCTTGTGGGCCAGTGTTCCGCCTGCGCCGCAGACCAAAAAGAAGTTTTTTAATGCGGCGGGAACCATGCCATGCCACTCCGGCGCAACCACGATCAGGGCGTCGGTATGCCCTAGGTTTTTGTTGATCGCATCCAGTGCATGCCAGTGGGGCGCATCGGTCCCAATTTCCTCATCCCACAGGGGCAGAGGGTCTTTGCCAAGGTCGCAGGTCCAACACTCATGATCACCCAGTGCCTGAATCTGATTTTGTAAGAAGCGTCCAACTTTCGCGCTTTGAGAATCTTTTCGATGGCTTCCTATCACAAGGGCTACGCGCATGGCACTGACTCGATCGATAACTGAAGAGCATGGATGATACTGAGCGGACTGGTTCATGGCTAGGCATCGGCCACCAACCAAATCATGCTGGATCAATGGCCTAGTATTGCGCTGAACGTGACGAAATTGCCTTTAGGTTCGAGCCCCGCGCAGCCTTGTTGGCCCTGCTAGGGCCTTCGATTTGTTCAGGTCACGGGATAATGAGCGCACACATCATCCGAGGCGATACAGATGTCGATGGACTCATCATGTGCCGCGGTATTGGCGCCGGGCAATGCTAACAAGGCGTTCTATTCCCTCGCAGACGACGCCTGGGTCACCGGCATAGTTTATTCGCAGGCATTCTCGTGCATGTTGCCAGGAGGACTCGAGTCCCTGAAAAAAGTGCCGACCGGGCACGGTGATAATGCCTTCATCGACCCCGCGTCGGTAAAGTTCATCAGTGCCACCGGGCAAACCCTCAAACCATGCCCAAAGAAACATGGCACCGTCGGGCTTATGAATCCGAACGGGCAGGTCGTGAGCCGCAGTCAGCATGGTGTCAATGGCGCGTTCCTGTTTTGCGAGGTAGTGAGGCTTGATGACGCGCTCACACAGGTCGGACAACTGCTGGCGTTCGATAAGCGGTAACAGGAGCTCCGGCCCTGTGCGCGCAGGCGCAAGACCATTGATGGCGTTGGCATTGCGAATCAACTGAGTCACTGCGGTGTCCGCCACGACAATGCCCGTCCGAACCCCGGGCAACCCCAATTTTGACAGGCTTAAGCATAAAATGGTGTTTTCGTCCCAAAAAGGGGTGGCCTCGGTGTAGATCATACCGGGGAAGGGCAGCCCATAAGCACTGTCAATAATGAGCGGCACGCCCGCGTCTCGGCACTGCGCAGCAACGCGCGCAAGCTCCTCGTCCGAGATCACGTTTCCGGACGGGTTGGTGGGGCGAGACAAGCAGACCGCGCCCGTGTCTGCCGGGTTAACCGAAAATGCTGCAGTATCGACGCGATACTTAAACTGTTGGTCCGATAGGAGATCGATCTGAGCGGCCGACGCACGCAGGATCGAATGCGATTGCCTCGACATGTCGTTATATCCCACGTATTCCGGGGCAATGGGCAGCGCTATTTCACGCCAGCTGCCGTCGTCAAAGCGACCCGCAAAAGAATTAAACAAAATCTCAAAGCTGGCCTGACTCCCATTGGTAATCGCGATATTGTCCGCCTCAATGGGACGTGCGAACAGTGTCGACAACTCTGCGGCCAGCACGCGCCTAAATTGTTCATGACCCTGAGGGGCATCGTAGTCACCGATCAGGCTTGCAAAGCGCGATCGACTGTCTGTTAAGGCTTGGGCACTCTCTCTGAGTGCGTCCTGAACCTCGTGAATATGCGCCGGATTACCCCCACCCAGAGGAAACGTGGCCTGACCAAGAGGTGTGGCTATCGACAAATCTTCCATTAGCTGGACGATCCCACTTTGGCTACTGTAATGTTCAGCGTAATTTGAAAACTTCACGATCCCTGTTCACCTTGAGCGACAATAAGGACAAGTCTAGTCACCCGTGTTTTGTCCGCTAACGTCGCGATGAGAAAAGTCGAATGATACCAAAGTTGATTGTCGCCAACTGGAAAATGGCCGTCGACCTCGATGCTGTACGAGTGTTTGGGCGGGAATGGAATGATTGTCCCGCGGTGAACACTGCCGATGTCGTGGTTGCGCCACCTGCCGTATTTTTGCATCACGCTGCCGATCTTTTGGGCGTATCGCTGTGCGGGCAAGACGCCTCGATTCATCTCGCGGGCGCCCATACGGGAGAGATATCGGCTGCAATGCTGAAGGCTTTAGGTTGTCGCTACGGTATTGTCGGTCATTCCGAGAGGCGATCGGGTCATGGTGAGACGAATACTGTGATTGCGCAGAAAGCGTTGCGGTTGGAGGCCGTGGGGCTTAGACCCATTGTTTGCGTCGGTGAGTCATTGCTTGAGCGACAATCAGGTTGTGCCGAGTCGGTGATTGCGGAACAGGTTGCGGAGTCCTGTCGGGGCTTAAGTACTGCGCCGATTATTGCTTACGAACCGGTGTGGGCTATTGGGTCAGGCGAGTCGGCATCACCAAACGATGTTGTTGTGATGCATCGTCATATTAAACGGACCCTCGATCGCGTGTTTGCAGTCGATGTGCCGGTGTTGTACGGCGGGAGTGTTAACTCCGAGAACTGCACCCAATTTACCGCGCACCCCGAGATTAATGGCTTATTAGTGGGGGGCGCGTCGCTCAATGCGCGGCAATTTTGGAACATGTGTACATCGATAGGAGGTCAGCGGTAGTGCAGATCGAAGACAACATGCCTGTACTGGTTGCGGCAAGTCAGGTGGTGGATCGGCTGGGTCCGCAGAATCGTCAGTTGGGCCCCGTGGCGCTCGCCGCGGAAGCGGTTCAAGAGGCCTTGAACTCACTGAGGGTTTCAAACGTTGAGCAGCACGTGGATCAAATCATGGTGATGCGGACGTTTGTTGATTCGGTACCAGACCGAATTAAGCCGCTGCTCGCGCCGTTTGGATTTAGTGATCAGTTTGCCCGGTCGGTTGCGAATAAAGCTAATTTAGAACACGTGCATGCGCGATATGCGACTGCTGGGGGACAAAGCCCGCAGCAATACACGGCCAAGGCGTGCAGTATGATTGCGCGTCGAGAAGCTCAAATGGTGGTGCTCTGTGGCGCAGAGGCTATTGGGACGATGCGAGCGCATCAGCGATCGGGAGAGACACTCGATTGGTCGGCAAGTCCAATCGGCGAGTCGTCTGACGACGGTATGGGGCTTGAAGATCAATTTGTTCCAGCGCTCGCCGCACATAAGGTCATTGCGCCGATTGATATTTACCCGCTGATAGAACATCGAAAGCGCCACAGTCGTGGTCTTGCGCGCGCGGATTATCGATCTTACTTAGGACAAGTATTAGCGCCGCTGGCCGAGGTCGCACGAGTAAACCCATTTGCAATGTTCGAGCGAGTACCACTGGCCAGTGAAATTGGCGTGCTTTCTGACCGAAATCGTGCCGTTGGCGATCCACACCTTAAATCAATGGTAGCCAAGGATGGAGTCAATCAGTCTGCAGCCTTGGTGGTCATGAGCTACGCTCTGGCGGTAGAGCTTGGCGTTCAGGAGAGGGTTGTTTTTCTTAGAGGCTTCGCTGAGGCCACTGAACGAGCACTGTTAGAGCGAGAGGACTTGTCGACGTCACCGGCGCTTCGTTGGAGTTATGCAAAGGCGCTTGAGAGTGCCGGGCTCGAGGCTGCTGATATTGATGCATTCGATCTTTACAGCTGCTTTCCGGTGGCCGTTATTGAAGCCATGGAAGCGTTAGGGATCGATGTCGATGATCATCGGCCGACGAGCTTGACGGGTGGACTGCCGTTTTTTGGCGGTCCGGGTAATAACTATTCGATGCATGGTATTGCCAGTGCGGTGACCAGCCTTCAAAGCGGACGCTACAGCGATGTGTTGGTCGGTGCATTAGGTGGTCACCTGTCTAAGCACGCAGTCGGCGTCTACAGTCGGTCGCCGGGTGCGATCGACCCACTCAGTCACAAGCCGAGCTTTAAAGAAGGTGGAAATCGTATTGCGCTTGCCTCAGAATTCAGCGGCGCTGCTGTGATTGAAACGTTCATCATAAAATCGATACCCGAAGGGCAGTGGCTGGCGGTCTTGGCGATTAATGGTGCAGGTCAACGCGTCATCGCAGGCTCGCTGATGGAGCAAGGCGACCTCGCAGATCTTTTTACCGAGGGCGAGCCAATTGGGAAGAGGGTGCTTATTGAACCCTCCGGAGAACACACGCATCACGTTGTCGGGATTGCCTGACACCAAGTCATTTTACAGAGGATTGTTATGGATATTTCAGGAAGAGCGGCCGTTGTTACCGGCGGTGCATCGGGTATTGGTCAAGCCGTGGCGCGACGGATTTACGCTGACGGTGGCAATATCATTATTTTCGACCTAAACGCCGACGCTGGAGCGGCGATGGTTGAGGAAATGGGCGCTGATCGTTGCCACTTCGCGCAGGTCAATGTCGCCGACGAGGCTTCTGTTCAGGCCGGGGTTGACTCCGGAATTGAAAAGTTTGGTGCAATTTATGCGGTTGTCAATTGCGCAGGGATTGCTAACGCGGCGAAGACGGTAGGCAGAGACGGTGCGTTCCCGTTGGATCTCTGGGACAAAGTGATTGCTGTGAATCTTACAGGTACGTTTAACGTGCTTCGTCTCTGTGCCGTTCGTATGCAGCACAACGAGCCTGTGGATGAGTATATGGGCCGTGGCGTGATCATCAATACGGCATCGGTTGCCGCGTATGAGGGCCAAATGGGTCAGGCCGCTTACAGCGCGACAAAGGGCGGCATTGTTGGCATGACCCTGCCGATTGCGCGTGATTTAGCGAAGATTGGTATTCGAGTGAACGCCATAGCCCCCGGCATGATTAACACACCGTTATTTGCAGGTCTCCCACAAGATTCTATCGATTCTCTGTCACAGGCCGTGCTCTATCCGCAACGTCTAGGTGCGCCCGAGGAAATTGGCAAGCTGGTCGCGGCGATCATCGATAACGATTACATCAACGGCGAGAGCATTCGTATGGATGGTGGCATCCGTATGCAGCCTCGTTAAGATTTAGCTGACACAATAAGGAGAGATAATATGAGTGAAGCAGCTGTTTTAACCGAAGTCGCCGATGGCGTCATGACGATTACGATCAATCGTCCAAAAGCAAAAAATGCGGTCAATAAAGACGTTGCGGAAGGAATTGCGGCCGCGCTGGATGCGCTCGACGCAGACGATAGCACGCACGTGGTTATATTGACGGGTGCGGGCGGTACGTTCTGCTCGGGTATGGACTTAAAAGCCTTTGTGACCGGCGAGACGCCTTATGTTGAGGGGCGTGGGTTTGCAGGTATGGTCCAGCGCTCGACCGACAAGCCCTTGATTGCAGCGGTTGAGGGTTATGCCCTGGCGGGTGGCTGCGAGTTGGCCATTACCTGCGATCTCATTATTGCCGCAGACAACTCTAAATTTGGTATTCCAGAGGTTAAACGCGGACTGGCTGCTGCGGCCGGCGGTCTGGTTCGGCTACCGCGTCAGATCCCGAGTCGCGTTGCCATGGAAATGGCACTGACCGGCGATTTTATGGACGCTGATCGCGCGCTCAGTATTGGTCTGATTAACCAGATAGCACCGGCGGGAGAAGCGCTGGCTCAGGCCAAAGTGTTGGCGGCAAAGATTGCTGAAAATGGTCCACTTGCGGTTAAACGCAGTAAGCAAGTGATCAAGGAGTCTATCGACTGGTCGCAAGAAGACATGTTCGACAAGCAGCAAGTCATTACAAGTGCTGTGTTCTCGAGCGAAGATGCGATTGAGGGCGCGACAGCCTTTGCAGAAAAGCGTAAGCCGAACTGGAAAGGCCGTTAAACCTGATTGTCGACAACGACCCGGCAATGCCGGGTTTTTTTTTATCTAAGGTGCACTCTATGCGTTCATTGCTTGTCTTGATCTTGGTTTCGGGCCTCACGGCTTGCGCGGCGTCCTCACAAAAGCCCTCGGGTGCAGATCCCGTCGTTACTGATACGGGATCTGTGAGAAGTTATTTAGCTGAAGGTGATGTCCTTCAGTGGTATGACATTCCGTTTGCTCAACCGCCGGTGGGTGAGTTGAGGTGGCGGGCCCCGGCAGCGCTCTCGGTGACAGATCAATTACTAACGCGTATGGATGAACCCGTAATTTGTCCCCAGCAAGCGAGCAGTGTGAGTGGTGTTGAGGGTGACGGCGCTATTGGGACTGAAGATTGTTTGTACCTCGACGTGACTGCGCCCAAAGGTGCCGACGGACCACTGCCTGTGATGTTTTGGATTCACGGTGGTGGAAATACAAGCGGACACAAAAACACCTATGATTTTTCGCGATTGGCGGCTGAGCAAAATGTGGTCGTGGTGACCATTAACTATCGCTTGGGGCCCTTGGGCTGGTTTACGCATCCAGCCCTGGACAGTGGTCCCGGTGCAATCGCAAACTTTGGAACGCTCGACATTATTGCGGCGCTGGGGTGGGTTAAGCGGAACATCGGCTTGTTTGGTGGCGATAGCGGCAATGTCACTATTTTTGGTGAGAGCGCGGGTGGGCACAACGTACTGACCCTGCTCGCCTCACCGTTGTCGGAGGGTTTGTTTCACAAGGCAATTTCTCAGTCTGGGTATGTGAGGAGCCTGAGTCCGCGTCAAGCATACAACCGCGAAAGAGAGTTCTCGCAGGTTGATCGCGGAAGCTGGGAGTTTACCCAGGCACTCGGGCTCGATGCCGGAGCCGTAACAGCTGCCGATCTACGTGATGAAGACGCCAGTGACATCATCACGACTTATTTTGATATGCCCTCGGACCACAGTTCTCCCGGAATTATTAACGACGATGTCGTTATTCCTGCTGAGGGGTTTGCCGCTGCGTTGGCAAACCCCAAGTACGCCAAGCCTTTGGTGCCAGTGATGGCGGGCGCAAACAATGAAGAGGTGACCCTTTGGATTGGACTCAATCGCTACTTTGTTGACGCGGCTTATCCCTTAACCAAATGGTTACCGCCAAAGGTCAGCTTAAAAGACCCCGAGATGTATCAGTTTTGGGTGCGGCAGCGTTCCGAGGGCTGGAAGGCTCAAGGCGTGGATCGACCACTGACCTCGCTCGAATCCGCAGGTTATAAGTCCCTTTANNGCTTATCGTTACGATTGGAATGACCAAAAGGACAGCTTCCTGATTAAATTCTCGGAGGTTTTGGGTGCTGCTCATGCGAGCGAAATCTCGTTTATTCAGGGAAAAGCCATGTACGGCCCGATTGGTTCGTATATGTATCCGGATACGGAGTCTGCTGCCGACATGACCGACATCATGATGACGGCTTGGGGTAATTTTGCGCGCACGGGAGCCCCGGGTGCGGTCAAAGGCTCTGCTTGGGCACCCTACAGCGCGTTAGCGCCGCATTACATGGTCCTGGATTCTATGGGGCAGCACGCGCTTAGAGCCGATGTTGCAAACATCGACCAGATACTGGCGACAGTGGCCGAATCGACGCTTCTTAGCAACCCTGAGCGGTGTATTCTGGCATGGGAGTTATCCACGGCTTTGGGAGACCCGGCCTACGGTACTTACCAACGCTGGAACGGCGGGGAGTGCGCAAATACAGACGTCAGAGCATTGCGTAAAAGAATACGAGAGTCGCTTGAAGAAGAGTTTGGAAGTGCATCGGTACTCTGAGGCGTACCCTCGTGACATGGCTTTACAGACGAGCGTGGTCTATTGAGCACCGTCGTTGCATTTGTTGGCGCGTCTGGCAGTGGTAAAACGCGGTTAGTCGAAGCGCTCACAGTGGTGCATAACTCCGGCACTCCCTCAGTGATCCGCGTAGATGATTATTATCGAGACTTGTCCCACCTCGACTTTGCGTCTCGCGAAATCGTCAATTTTGACCATCCTGAGGCAATTGAGTTTGAACGTCTTGCGGCCGATCTGGGGCAGTTAAAATCGGGCGTCGCCATTCATGCCCCCGTTTATGATTTCACGCAGCACACCCGATCAGACGCGACTCAAATGATTGAGAGCGCCGAGTTGGTGATCTTAGAGGGAGTGCTGGCGATGGCTGACGTCGCAACTCGAGCACTGATCGATCGACTTGTTTTTATCGATACACCGCTTGACACCTGTTTGTCACGTCGTATTGCCCGTGACGCACACGAGAGAGACCGTACTGAGGCCTCAGTGCGAGACTTCTGGGAAACCCGTGCTGCGCCAATGTTTGAGCATTACGTTCGGCCATGGCAAGACCAGGCCGATCTTACGCTTCATGGCGATGGTGATTTTTCAACGGAGTTGTCGCGGGTTCGGAAGTGGTTGCGTACCCTTTGATCGACTATGCGGTCTCACGCTGTTTAGCGACCCAGCTAAAATGCCCACCCAGTAACTCGTCGTCGAGTAAGTGTTCGAGTGAGTGCAGTCGAGTGCCCAGCGTGACTTCATCGTACAGCGCATGGATTCCGCGATGGCACTTTTGACAGACGTGAACCCCAATATTGAGTTCTTCTTTACTAAAGCGCCTACGGAAGCCCTTACGTCGATGGAGTTTACGCGGTATGAGATGGTGAAACGTCAGAGGCACCCACCGCTTACAACACGCGCACGGCTGCGCCTCCGTCGGTTTTCGCATCAGACGAGTTTATTCGGTATCTGATGTCACTTCAGCGATGAGATCACGAAGCTCGGCGCTGTCTGGTCCGACGCTTGACTTAAAGTGCGCGAGGACTTCGCCGTCACCGGATACAACGTATTTGTTGAAGTTCCAGCTGGGGTAGCCCTGAGCGTCGCCAAGTCCCTTGAAGACGGGATTGGCCTTGCGACCGCGAACCGAGCTGGTTGCCATGACAGGAAAGGAGACGTCGTACTTTTCAAAGCACACTGTTGCCGCGTCCTGCTCGTCATTTTCTTCCTGAAAGAAATCATCCGAAGAGAAACCAACCACAACGAGTCCTTGGTCTTTGTACTCCTTATGCAGTTCCTCAAGGCCAGTGAACTGAGGTGTGTAACCACAGTTACTCGCTGTATTGACGATCAGCATGGGCTTGCCCGCGTAGCTCTCGCAAAAGTTGATGGTTTCTTTGGAACTGAGTTTGCGCATTTCAGTGTTTAGAAAGTCTGGACACGCAAGCGCACCCGATGACAGTGATAGACCCGTAATGAGCGCTGTTACAGTATATTTCATAGTGCATTCCTGGTGGTTAGTCTAAGGAGTATAGGGAAGTTCGGTGCTATTGGATTAGTCGCTCGCCGGTACGTCGAGCCCGTGTCCAGTAAACGTCGGTTCATGCGGCGGGTTAATTGATGCGTCGAAGCAAATGTTCCACTTGGTCCATTGTCCAGTTTGGGTGGCAGTGAAACGCTGAGGCGTGTGTGCCCCAGCGTCCTTTATCCGCGAGGCAGTCGTGATTGGGAGCCGTCTTTGGCACGAAATCGATCGACGTCCAATTCGAAGTCTCAGCAAGTTGCTGGCTCCATCGTGCGCGCGTGATCGGGTCTTCTCTGTTTTGTACGATGGCGATAGGGAGTTTCAAGTCCTTTGCAACGCTCAGCGCGTCGCTCTTGCCGGACGGCAGGCTCCAGAATAAGGGTGCCAGGTAGGCCATGGGTTTAAACAACATGGGTGGGAGTCCATAACCAACCCAGCCGCCGCGTTCTAACGCGTCACGGGTATTCAGCATGGGATCGAATAATAATAATCCATCTGCCAGCATTCCATTGGCCAGGGCATAAATAGAGGTCGCGCCACCCATAGACAATCCACAGATAATGGTGGGCACTTTATTCTCAGTCCGTTGTGTTAACCACTCACGAGCCGATAAGAGGTCGCGATGTTCGGTCGCGCCCATTCGGAGGTAGCCGTCTGTGTAGTCAGAGTTTCCGTGATTGCGCTGGTCGAAAGTAAGAACCGAAATACCGGCCTTCTGCAACTGCATATAAAAGCCGAGGGTATTAAAGAAAGGCGATACGCGACTTGACCCTGCGCCATGGACAAACAGTAGTGTTGCTCGCGGGTTCTCGGCCTCGAGCCACCAACCATTGAGGGTCAAGCCGTCACTGGTAAAGCTCACTTCCTCGTAAACGATGGCGTCAATCGGTGGGCTAGTCACCGGTTCAGAGGCGGATTTCAGGCCGAGCCATGGCATAAGGACACCAAAAAGCCCAACCAAGCTGATCAGAATGATCACACTCACGATGAATCCGCTGGACTTGACTGCCATCATGGTTGCGATTCCTTTAGAGGTTGAACCGGTCTCGCAAAAATAACGCGACGCCGTCTTCGTCATGGTGGCCGATAATACGGGTCGCAATGTCTTTGAGTTCTTGATCCGCATTGTCCATGGCGTAGGACTCTGTGGCGAATTCAAAGAGGCTGATATCGTTATCACCGTCACCAAAGGCAATCACTTCCTCATAGCCTTGGCGCTCGGCCACGTGCCTTACGCCATTAGCTTTGGAACCTTCGCTATGATGCACATCCAGCCAGGCGAGGCCCTGCGCCTTTATGGCGACACCTGAATAGGCCACCAGATGGGGCTGATGCGCTACAAATTCGATCACCGGTTGGATTTGTTCGAGCGGCCCCATTGCCGATATGTTGATCACGTGTGCATCTTCAGGCATGGCCGTCAGGGGTTGTAGTGGCAGCTGACGTTCGCTTTCAAAAAGATTCGCAAGTTTCTTTTCGAAATCATCTTTTAACGCCGCATGATAAACCGCGTGGTGCTCACCAGACTCCAATGAAAACACAAAAGGGGTTAAGTCCTGTGCAGTGAATGCGCCCAGAACCTCAAGCACGTCGCTCGGTGTGAGCAAGTGATGATGACTGTAACCTTGAGAAGAGGGCTCCCAGATCACCGCGCCATTTTTTAAAATCATCGAACGGTTGAACTCGTCATCTGTCAGGGGAGACAGCGCCGCTTGAAGTGTCCGACCGGTGGCGATCGTGTAGGCGATATTGTTTTGACGCAGAAGAGCCAACGTTTCACTTGTAAAGGGCGATATTCTGGACTGAGCATCCAAAAGCGTTCCATCCATATCAAAGACTACAAGTGTCATGGTAAACCGACTGCTTATGAGGGTGGCCTAGGGTAGCGCAACCGCGATGTTAACTTCTACACGCTGGGGCTTCTCCTTGATGTCCTGTCCAAGTTATAACACCCGTAAAGCGAAAAGATGTGCTGAAGGGGCGACTGCGGTTTTAAGCAAGGCGAAATTTAAGGAGCAGGCTTTAGTGGTTCGGGCTTTAGAGGAGGGCAAGATGAAAGATTCAAAACAGATACAGCGTCGTCAATTTAACCGATGGCTCGTCTCGGCATCGCTTATGCCGATGGCTGGCAAGGCGTTGGTACTTGAGGCAAGCCGTCCTAAACCTCGTATTGCCGTCGTCGGTGCCGGTATTGTAGGCAGCGCCATCACATACCATCTGGCGAAACGGGGTCTTGACGTCACTCTACTGGACAGAAACGCCGTCGCCAGTGCGTCTAGCCACGGCACTTTCGCTTGGATTAATGCGTCTTGGGCCAAGCAGCCGGAGTCTTATCATGCGCTCAATCAGATGGGTGTGGACGCTTGGCATCGACTGCAACAGGCGCTTAATTTGCCGGTTAAGTGGGGAGGATCACTGGAGTGGTTTGCGGCAGCTGAACGTCAAGAGCGATTGAGTCGCGATGTCCAGGAGCAACAAGCGTGGGGCGAGCCCGCGAAAATCCTGACCCAATTAGAGGCGTCGGCACTCGAGCCTAGGGTTGCTTTTGGGGGAGCAGATCGCGTGGCCTTATCGCCGCGAGATGGTGCACTAGACCCTGTTTTAGTCTCTCGACGATTAGTCAATGCGGCAAAAAATTACGGCGCCCGTGTGATCGAGCACTGCGAAGTACTGCGAGTTGATGAGACGGCTGAAGATGGAAGACAAACGATCTTGAGCACTTCCCGCGGCGACATTATTGCCGATCGTTTTGTTCTCGCGACAGGGGCCGATCCGAGCGCAATACAAACGTTTGCCGGATTTGACTTGCCTCAACGCTCAACCCCGGGTGTCATCGTGATCACTCAGCCTATGCCTCCAGTGCTGAACCGCATAGTGGTCGCACCGGGAATTCACATTCACCAGCGACTGGACGGACGTCTGGTCCTTGGCGAACAAGAGGGCGCGCCTGAAAATGCGGCACACAAACTACGGTTGACTGCTCGTCCTACTCGGTTTCCAAGCGCGGCCACCGCAAGCCAGCACGCACAGCGACTGATTACACTGGCGAGAAAGTACGTAACCCATCTCCCTAAGGTTAATGTCGAGGAGATGATCATTGGCTGGCGGCCATTACCGCTGGACGGTCACCCCGTCATTGGTCCCAGTCCAGCGAACCCGAAGGCGTACGTTGCAGTGATGCACAGCGGCGTTTCGCTGGCTGCGATTGTGGGCGAATTGGTTGCCGAAGAACTGTTAACGGGTGAGCGACCGCCGGTGCTGGCGCCGTTTCGGGCAGACCGGGCCTTTGAGTCTGTGCGGCGTTATTAAGCCCGGGTTTTGGGGCCATTTACAGGCCCCCTAATCCTGGCTTTAGTGAGCGACGAGAGACAGGTCTTTGGTCAGTGCGTCTCGCGTGATCTGTGAGACTTGAAAACGTGCAACCGGGTACGCTGCGTGTTCAACGCTTGCAAACAGTGGGGCACCGTCTTTAAGCGCGGCAATTTGCCCACTATTGAGTTCAAACCGCATAAAGTGAACGGCCGAGGTTTTCTCCTCTGTTTCGCGCTCTAAGTCCTCATCAGCAATGACCTGAACGATGCCATGGCCCTCGATTTCCAAATTAATGCAGTTCTCTATTCCCCGCATTTCTCGCAGCCGCTGAGCGCGCACTTCGGGATCGCCAAACTCGATCATAAAGGTCGCTTTCCAATTTGTACCGTCCGGAATCAGTGGGTTGTAGGCCGCAAGCTCCTCTTCAATACCCGCGACATCGAATACCTTTTCAATGCGGAGCATTTCTTGAATCTGATAACGGATCGTGAGGGTGTCCTCAAAATAAATGCGCGCGTTTTCACCCAGCGACAATTGGCGATTTCGCTTGTGCGCTAAAACCTCCGCACGAAATGAGTCACGTTGCTCAGAATATTTCTCCAGCGACCATAGATCGCCGCGTGTCAGGTGTGGCATTAATAATCTCCTTGTTTAATTAAGACCGTACGCCATGCGCAGAAGCGTCATTGGGTGTTGCGCGCTATCAACGCTGTCCGCAAGGTGGGCAATGTGTTCACCCGCCATCGGACAGTCTGAGATGAAGTGATCAGGTTTCTGATCGTTCACTTTACGGACGGTTGGCCGCGCAATTTTAACGGACTTGTCACGGGTTTCCTTCTTTACGGCATAGGTACCATCGTGACCTGAGCATCGCTCGTGCGCGATGACGGTGGTTTCCTCGATCAGTGACAAGACGTCCCGCGTCTTTAGGCCGATATTTTGAACACGCTGGTGGCACGCGACTTGGTAGGCAATGTTGCCCAGGCTCTCTGCAAAGTCCGTCTTGAACGCTTCACCCTTGTGGCGGAGCCACAAGTATTCAAAAGGATCATAAAATGCGTTCTTGACCTTGATGACGTCCGGATCATCCGGGAATAGTAGCGGCAGTTCTTGCTTGTACATCAGCACGCACGAGGGAATTGGTGCGGTGAGGTCGTAGCCTTCGTCTACGAGGCGCGCAAGCAGCGGAATGTTGGCTTCTTTGAGCGCTTCCACTGCGTCAAGATCACCCAGTTCCAGCTTGGGCATGCCGCAACACTTTTCCTTGGGAATGACGTCGATGCTGATGTCGTTGTGCTGAAACACCTTGATAAAGTCTTCGCCAATGGTCGGGCTACTGTAATTGCCATAGCAGGTGGCATAGAGCGCTAGCTTTCCTTGAGTTGCACCCACAGGAGTGGCCTCAATATGCGTCACCAGCTTCTTGGCGCGTTTTATTAGTGTATTGCGGTGAATTTCGGGGAGCGGGGCTTCAGCGGCAATATCGAAGGTCTGCTCAAGCGTCTTCCGGAATGTGGCGTTTTTATTCAGTGCGTTTGCTGTCACGTCAACGAGTGGAATCAATGCAACGCTACTCATCAATGCATCTGTCGAGGTGAGTACTCTGTCGCGTAATTTTGCGCCGTTGTCTTTAAAGTTTTGAGCTTTCGCCCGCAACATAAGATGCGGAAAGTCTATATTGAACTCGTGTGGGGGCACATAGGGGCACTTGGTGAGGTAGCACAAATCGCACATGTAGCACTGATCGACTACTTTGCCATAATCCTCTACTGCAACACCGTCGACTTCGAGTGTCTCGGACTCGTCGATGAGGTCGAACATGGTCGGAAACGAGTCACACAAACTGACACAGCGCCGGCATCCATGACAGACGTCGTAGACGCGCGCCAATTCATCATTCAGAGAATCGCGATTCCAAAAATCGTCCGTCTTCCACTCAATGGGGTGACGTGTCGGTGCTTCAACGCTGCCTTCGCGCATCTGTGTTTACCTCTGATAGATCTATTAGAACTAAAAAGGGGGCCGATAGACCCCCCTGTGCTCAGCGACTGAGAATCAGGCGTCGAGGTTGTCGAGTGCTTTCTGGAAACGGTTAGCGTGACTACGCTCGGCCTTTGCCAGTGTTTCGAACCAATCAGCAATTTCGTCAAACTCTTCATCACGCGCCGTTTTCGCCATGCCTGGGTACATGTCGGTGTACTCGTGTGTTTCGCCTGCGATCGATGCTTCTAAGTTCTTGACGGTGTCGCCCATTGGTAGGCCTGTTGCTGGATCACCCACGGCTTCGAGGTATTCGAGGTGCCCGTGCGCGTGGCCCGTTTCGCCCTCTGCAGTTGAGCGGAATACGGCTGCGACATCGTTATAGCCTTCTACATCGGCCTTTGAGGCGAAGTAGAGATAACGACGATTGGCTTGAGACTCACCTGCGAAGGCGTCCTTCAGGTTCTGTTCGGTTTCGCTACCTTTCAGTTCCATTGCTTATTACTCCCTAATTGATCTTGTGACGTCATGACGCCGCCGAGTCACCGACAGCTTGAGTACTATACCCACTTGACGGCAATTTGGTTCCAAAAAAAGGTGAT
>ENA-UZXB01001857-UZXB01001857.1-metagenome-genome-assembly--contig:-Day-2-1m-contig-1857_pt1 | contig 23786 bp, 25 predicted proteins | sample MGYA00260339_ERZ794899 | MGnify/ENA metagenome assembly ERZ794899 | reverse complement strand
TTTACGAAATATTTACGACCTCGAGTATTTGAGGAGCATATTTTTTAATAGTTGCTTCTACTCCATTTTTCAATGTCATTTGATTTACAGAGCAATTATTACAAGCACCTACTAATTGTACTTTTACCGTAGTATCTTCAATTGATAAAAGATTAATATTTCCTCCGTCACTTATTAAAAAAGGACGAATCTCATTTAAAGCTTTTTCAACGTTATGTAATGTTTCTTGTTCTGTCATAATCTTATTTTTTTACTGAACTACAACCACTCATTGTTGTAATTCTAACAATTTCTGTTGGCGGTAAATTCGCATTTCTCTTTAATAACTCTGAAACCATTTCTTTGGTAATATCATTAAATGATTTTTCTAAAACTGTTCCCTCTTGCAAAGCCACGGGATGTCCTACATCTCCAGATTCACGAATACTTTGTACTAATGGAATCTCACCTAAAAATTTAGTTTTAATATCAACTGCTAAATTTTTTGCTCCATCTTGTCCAAAGATATAATATTTATTGTCTGGTAATTCCTCAGGCGTAAAATAAGCCATATTTTCTATGATTCCTAATACTGGAACGTTAATGTTTTCTTGTTGAAACATTGCTACACCTTTTTTAGCATCTGCTAAAGCAATATTTTGTGGTGTACTCACTACAACAGCGCCATTAATTGGTAATGCCTGCACGATAGATAAGTGTACATCTCCTGTTCCTGGAGGTAAATCGATTAATAAAAAATCTAATTCTCCCCAATCTGCATCAAATATTAATTGATTTAATGCTTTTGAAGCCATTGGTCCTCTCCAAATTACTGCTTGATCTGGATTCGTGAAAAATCCTAAAGACAATAATTTGACTCCGTAATTTTCTATGGGCTGCATTTTAGAACGACCTTCGACTTTAACAGAAAGTGGTTTTGCTTTTTCTACATCAAACATAATATGTTGCGATGGCCCATAAACATCTGCATCTAAAACCCCAACATTAAAACCCATTTTAGCGAGAGTAATTGCTGTATTTGATGTTATTGTAGATTTTCCTACACCTCCTTTTCCTGATGCAATTGCAATAATATTTTTAATATTAGAAATTTCTTTTCCTCTAATTTGATTAGGATTTTCTTTAACGGCAGGTTTTTCAACTTTTAAATTGATTTTTACATCAATATTTTCATCAACATTCGTTTTAATTGCCTTAATAATCTCTGATTCAATTTTCTTTTTTGCTTGCAAAGTAGGGTTACTAATTGTAACATCTACCATCACTTCGTTACCAAAAGTAACAACATTTGTAACGTTATTATTTTCAATTAAACTCTTACCCTCTCCTGGAGCTGTAATTGTTTCTAATGCTTTGTATATGTCTTGTTTTTTAAAACTCATTGTAGAGGTTTTAATTATCATTCATTCTGAATTACAAAGATACTTTTAAAAAAACTCACAGTAAAATTAGGGGAATAATTAATCACATTAAATTAGGTAACTCGTTCATAGGATTCCAGAATACTTTTTCGAAATCTTGTATTTGAAACTCTACAACAACAATCCCCTCATTTTCGAGCAATTGTTGCATTAAATTAGTACCATCAAAATGATGTTTTCCTGTAAGTAACCCTTTTCTATTTACAACTCTATGTGCCGGAACATCTTCTAAATTATGAGATTTATTCATTGCCCAACCTACCATTCTTGCAGATCTTGCTGCACCTAAAAACGTTGCTATTGCGCCATAACTTGTCACTCTTCCGAAAGGAATTAAGCGAACTACTTTGTAAACTTTTTCAAAAAAATTATCGGATTCTTTCACGAAGTGAAGATAGGAAATATTCAAATTACGAAAAGAAATTCTAAACAAACGTTTATACCGACCTCAAGGAAATATTTTTTTACTATATCCTTCCTATTTTCAGCTTACAAAAAAATCCCATCAAAATTTGATGGGATTTTTTTAATCATTTTATTGATCAAAAACGTTAATACTTCAATCTAAATTTTATGTACGTAATTGGTTTGTCAACTTCTAAATATTGTTTTTCGTAAAAAGTTTGTGTTTCTGTAACTTCTTTTGGTGCACCCTCATTTTTATAAACAGTATGATTTGCGTATAATACTTCGTGCCCCGCACCATGCAACAAACCTAATGTGTAACCATGCATGAATTCAGAATCTGTTTTCAGATTCATAATACCCTCATCATTTAAAATATGATGGTACTTTTTCATGAAACTAGAATTTGTCATTCTATGTTTTGTGCGCTGAAACTTTATTTGGGGATCTGGAAAAGTTATCCAGATCTCAGAAACTTCACTTTCTGCAAAAATAAAATCAACCAACTCAATTTGTGTTCTTACAAAAGCAACATTTGATAAATTTTCTTCAATTGCCGTTTTAGCTCCACGCCAAAAACGCGCGCCCTTTATATCGATTCCAATATAATTTTTATTTGGATTTTTTTGAGCTAGAGCAATTGTATATTCTCCTTTACCACAACCTAACTCTAAAACAATAGGATTGTTGTTACCAAAAAAAGAATGCCATTTACCTTGATGAGAAAAACCCGTTACAACTTCTTCTCTTGTTGGTTGAATGACATTTTTAAACGTTTCATTTTCTTTGAACCGTTTCAATTTATTTTTACTTCCCAAAATACAAACCTAAGCTTTATCTTCTGTTCCATTTTTCTTAAACTGAACACTCTGATTCATCCAGTAAGCAAATAAAACTAAAAGTACTACTAAGAAAAACCAATTTACAGTATTGGCAGACCACCAATTGAAATCTCCTTTTCTAAACCAATTAAATGGTATGAATAATAAATCCGTAAATAAACTACCAATCCATCTAAAAATATTGCTTGCTATCATAACTTAATTATCTTTACACTGCAAAAATAATAAAAGAAACAATGCTAGCCAATTTTTTAGAGAAATCTAAACCAATCAATTTCATCATCTATTTAGGGCTATTCTATTGTTTCTTTTTTATTGCTGCCACTTTAAATATTTCTGAGAAAGAATTAACATCTTACGATGTCTTTGCGGGTGTTTCCTATTTTTTCCTTTTTCTTTTTAGTTTCTTTTTTTATCGCTTTTTAGTTTCAAAAAATAAACTAACGTCTGGCAACTCTTACTCTTTTTTCCTTTTTACCCTTACTCTAATCGTTTTTATTTCTAAGTTATTTGATTTTAAATTGCTAACCCTACTTTTAATATATCTTTTTTTCTTGAGAAAAATATACAGTTTAAGTTCTCCAAAAAAAGTAATTCAAAAATTATTCGATAGTGGACTTTGGTTAGGAATTCTATTTATTCTAGAACCTTTTTCATTGCTATTTTCTATCTTAATATTTACAGCGATATTATTGCATCAAAAAATAACAATTCATACGCTAATAACCCCTGTGATGGGTTTTGCTTCCCCTTTAATTAGTTATTTTGCTTACTTGCTCTGGACTAATACAAGTAAAGAGTTTACACAACTATTTTCTTTTGATGTCACTAATAGCACATCCATTTACGCTAAGGATTATACTATTTGGGTTTTCGGAGCACTCTTTTTCCTAACTACTTTTTCTATATTTTTAAAATCTCCAAAAGTATTATCTGTAAACAATTCTTTTAAGAAAAATTGGATACTATTAATAACTAACTTAATTCTTACAACTATTTTTGCCTTAACAATTAACGAAGAAAATGGTTCTGAAATCATCTTTTTATTAGCACCATCGTCTATAATCATTGCAAATGGGTTTGAAGTTATTCAAAAAAAGATGTTAAAAAATATTTTATTTGGATTACTACTAATTGGATCTATTGTAACTTTTTTTCTTGCTACAATTTAGTGCCAAAAGCCAAATCGCCAGCATCTCCCAAACCAGGAACAATGTATCCTCTACTATCTAGTGTAGCATCTATTGCAGCGATCCATAAATGTGTGTTTTTAGGAAATTTATCTTTTATAAATTCAATACCTTCCTTAGAACCAATCACGGCTACAATATGAATCTCTTTTGCAACTCCTTGTTTTTTTATTGCCTCATAAACAGAAACCAACGATTGTCCGGTTGCCAGCATCGGATCTGCCAATAGTACTATTTTATTTTCTATAGATGGTGAGGCAAAATACTCTACAATAATTTCGAACGCTGCATCATTATTTGGGTGATGTCTGTACGCCGAAATAAAAGCGCTTTCTGCATCATCAAAATAATTTAATAATCCTTGATGCAAGGGCAAACCAGCTCTTAATATTGAGCATAAAACAACATCTTTATTTGGTAATTCTTCTTCTTTATTACCCAGAGGGGTATTCACAGAAACATTAAAATATGATAACTCCTTACTCAACTCGTAACCCAGAACTTCTCCTATTCTTTCAATATTTCTTCTAAATCTAAGTGAGTCTTTTTGAACATTTACATCTCTAATTTCAGAGATGAATTTATTAAGAATTGAGTTTTTTTCTTGTAAGTGATGAATGATCATTTTTTTAAATTATATCCACAAATGTAAAGAAATTGTTTAACGTTTGTGAAAAGACAGTTATGAAATTAAGAAAAACGAAATTCGCTATATACACCCCGTTTCTTTGGAACAAACCTCAATGAAATAAACAAATTTTAAAACAACCAGATTTAAAAAAGCACAATATTTACTTGAAGCTCTTCTTTTGTGCAATAGATTTAAAATTTATCATCAAATTTGCACTTTATTTTATAATTCTTTTATGAAGCAAAGGACATTAGCACTCATTGCTGTTTCTATAGCCACACTAATTTACGGTATTACTTATACAATTGCTAAAGAAGTAATGCCTGTTTATGTGAAACCTTTTGGTTTTATTTTAATAAGAATCATAGGATCGTCTGCTATTTTCTGGATTCTTAGTTTATTTATCAAGAATCAGAAAATAGACAAAACTGATTACAAAAAAATCTTAATAGCTTCCTTTTTTGGTGTTGGTTTAAACATGCTTACCTTTTTTAAAGGATTGAGCTTAACAACACCAATAAGCGCCTCTGTTATGATGGTAACTTCACCAATTATGGTGTTAATTTTTTCTAGTATTTTAATTAAAAAAGCTATTGGTAAACAAAAAGTTTTAGGCATTCTTATAGGTTTAATAGGAGCCATTATATTAATCACATATGGCAGCGCGCAAGACACAGGAGCAACTAATAGTAACTGGGGTAATTTTTTAATTTTTATAAACGCGGCATCATACGGGTTGTATTTGGTAATCTCTAAAAGTTTGATTGAAAAATACCATCCAATTACCCTTGTAAAATGGTTGTATTTATTCGGATTATTTTTCACGATTCCTTTTGGTTATAATGAATTAAGAGAAGTTACATGGCAAGAAATACCAACAACTATTTATTGGAGCATTGGTTTTGTAGTTGTCTTTACTTCTTGCGTTACTTATCTTTTCAATTTGTATGGTTTATCTAAATTGAAACCAACAACTGTAAGCGTTTTTATTTATTTACAGCCTGTAATTGCAACAATTTACGCACTAATTGTTGGTAGTGACTCTTTACACCTTGTAAAGATAGTAGCAACATTACTCATCTTTTCGGGTGTATATTTAGTAACCAAACAAATAGATAGTTCTGTTAAATAAAAACTATATTTGCCCTTCATTTAAAACGTTGATTTTATGATTCAATCTATGACTGGTTATGGTAAATCTGTATTACAATTACCTACAAAAAAAGTTACTATAGAAATTAAATCCTTAAACAGTAAAAACCTCGATTTAAACGTTAGAATTCCCTCTTACTACAAAGAGAAAGAATTAGCTGTGCGTAAAAAGTTAGCAAGTGCCTTAGTTCGTGGTAAAGTAGATTTTTCAATTTTTGTAGAAATGACTGCTGATGAAACTTCTACAACCATTAATCACGGAGTTGTAAAAGAATACATGCAACAACTTAGAAGTGTCGTTCAAACAGAATCTCCTAATGATGTTGAATTGCTACAAATGGCCGTAAGAATGCCTGATGCATTAAAAACAGAACGAGAGGAATTAGATGAAAACGAGTGGAATCTTATCAACGAAAATATTGACATTGCTATTAAAGATATTGTACAATATCGTATTGATGAAGCTACTTCTTTAGAAATAGATTTTAAAGAACGAATTGCAAATATTAAAACCTATTTAGAAGAGGTAAAAGCTTTAGATGGTGATAGAGTAGAAAACGTAAAAATACGCTTACAAAAGGCTATTGATGATTTAAAAGTAGCTACTGATGAAAATCGTTTTGAACAGGAACTTATTTATTACTTAGAAAAATTAGATATCAACGAAGAAAAAGTTCGTTTAACAAATCATCTAGATTATTTTTTACAAACATTAAGCTCAGAAAACTCTAATGGTAAAAAATTAGGATTTATTGTTCAAGAAATGGGCCGAGAAATAAATACAACAGGTTCTAAAGCTAATTTTGCACCTATGCAAAAAGCGGTAATTCAAATGAAAAATGAATTAGAACAAATTAAGGAACAAATTTTAAACGTTCTTTAACAAAAATAAAGCAAGCTGAACTTCTTTCAGCCTCTCAATATTAGTAAACAAGATTCTGAAAAAAATTCAGAATGACAAAAATTAGAGAATTTATGTCAGATTTTAAAGGAAAATTATTTGTCTTTTCTGCTCCTTCCGGCTCAGGTAAAACAACCATTGTGCGCCACTTATTACAACAAGAAAGGTTTAATTTAGAGTTTTCTATTTCTGCAACTTCTAGAGAACCTAGAGGAGAAGAAAAAGAAGGAGAAGATTATTACTTTATCAATTTAAGAGAATTTAAAGATAAAATTAAATCTGATAAATTTTTAGAATGGGAAGAGGTTTATAGAGATAACTTTTACGGAACTTTAAAAAGTGAAATTGAAAGAATTTGGGCATTAAAAAAACATGTTATTTTTGATATTGATGTTGTTGGTGGGTTGCGTATTAAGCATAAATTTCCAGAAGAAACTTTGGCTGTTTTTGTAAAACCTCCAAGTGTAGATGAGTTAAAGATTCGGTTAAAAAAGCGCTCTACAGAAAGTGAAGATAAAATAAATATGCGCATTGCAAAAGCCTCTGTAGAATTAGCAACTGCGCCACAATTTGATAAAATTATTAAAAACTATATTTTAGAAGATGCTTTAAAAGAAGCAGAAAGCTTAATAAGTGATTTTTTAGAATTAGATAAGGTATAAGATGAAGATCGGTTTATATTTTGGCACCTTTAACCCTGTTCATATTGGTCATTTAATTATTGCCAATCATATGGTTGAACATTCAGACCTGGATGAAGTTTGGATGGTAGTAACACCTCATAATCCATTTAAAAAGAAAAACTCTTTACTCGATAATAATCATCGATTTGAATTGGTTTACAGAGCAACAGAAAACTATTCTAAAATAAAGCCCTCTAACATTGAGTTTAAATTACCTCAACCCAATTACACGGTTTATACATTAGCACATATTACTGAGGCATACCCAAACAAAGAATTTTGTCTGATCATGGGGGAAGACAATTTAAAAAGTTTACATAAATGGAAAAATTATGAAACTATTTTAGAACATCATCACATTTATGTTTACCCAAGAATTTCCGAAGGAAAAACAGAAACACAGTTTGATAAACATCCTAAAATTCATAAAATAGCCGCACCTATTGTACAAATTTCTTCTACTATGATTAGAAACGCAATTAAAGACAAAAAAAACGTAGCGCCACTTTTAACCCAAGAAGTATGGGAATATATAGATGAAATGAATTTTTATAAAAAATAATTTTATTATTACAATGTTAACAAGCTTAATAACCCTGCCATGGTTTCGTTGTATATTTGTTAACGATAAAACAAATTTTTGTGAGCACTAAAGATAAAAAGAAAGGAAAATTTAAAAATAAACTAACCGCTAAATACAGGTTGGTTGTTTTAAATGAAGACACTTTTGAAGAACGCTTTTCGTTAAAACTATCAAGATTAAATGTATTTGTTTTAAGTGGTGTTCTTTCTATTTTAATAGTTGCGGGTACAATTGTTTTAATCGCATTTACACCTATAAAAGAATACATTCCAGGATACTCTTCCTCAAAATTAAAATCTAATGCGGTTAAAGCCACATTAAAAGTAGACTCTCTTAAAACAAGGTTAGCCTTTTTAGAAAATTATACAAAAGCGCTAAAACCAGTTTTAACAGGTGAAATTGAAGCGGAAAGTATCGATTCTGTTTTGACTAAAGCAAAACGTCGATTAATTGACAAAAGTGAATTATATGCGACAAAAGAAGATTCTTTATTTAGAGAAAAAATAGAAAGTGAAACTCGTTTTTCTTTACAAAAAAATGCTAGAAGTAATGTGAAAATTGTCTTTTTCGCTCCTTTAAACGGAATTATTTCTCAAAATTTTGACACTACCTCTAAACACTTTGCAGTAGACATTACCGCTGAAATTGGCGCACCCATAAAGGCAGCTGCAGATGGCACTGTCATCTTTTCTGGGTGGACGATTGAAACTGGGTATGTTATCATTATAAAACACGCAAAAGAATATATTTCTACCTACAAACACAATGGTAATCTACTAAGAGAACAAGGCGATTTTGTAAAGTCTGGTGAGGTAATTGCCACTTTAGGTTCTACAGGAGAATTAACTACAGGACCTCATTTACATTTTGAACTTTGGAACGGTGGTTATGCCGTAAATCCAACAAATTTTATAGATTTTAAATAATGAGTCTCAAATCTACTTTTGCTATTCCGTTTGCTAAAATAGTCACTAAAAAAGTGTATAAATGGGCTAATAACCCGCATACAACTCAAGAAAAAGTTTTTAAAAAACTAATTTCTAAAGGTCGTAAAACTGCCTTTGGAAAAGATCATAATTTTGATAAAATATCTAATTATGAAGACTTTAAAAAACAGGTGAAAGTGACAGATTATGAAGGTTTAAGAAAATATGTAGATAGAATAGTAGCAGGAGAATCTGATGTTCTTTGGAAAGGAAAACCGCTCTATTTTGCAAAAACTTCAGGAACAACTTCCGGCGCAAAATACATACCAATTACCAAAGACTCTATGCCCACGCATATTAAAGCAGCAAAAAATGCAATGCTGTTTTATATCGTTGAAAAAAATGATGCAAGTTTTGTAAACGGAAAAATGATTTTCTTACAAGGAAGTCCTGTTTTACAAGATAAAAACGGTGTGAAATTAGGAAGATTAAGTGGTATTGCAGCACATTATGTGCCTAATTACTTACTTAAAAATCGTTTGCCTTCCTGGAAAACCAATTGCATAGAAGATTGGGATACTAAAGTAAATGCAATTGTTGAAGAAACTATAAATGAAGACATGTCTGTAATAAGCGGAATTCCTTCATGGGTGCAAATGTATTTTGAAAAATTAATTGAGAAAACTGGAAAATCGGTTTCAGAATTGTTCCCAAATTTTAACTTCTTCATTTATGGAGGTGTAAATTTTGAACCTTATAAAAATAAGTTCGAAAGTTTAATTGGTAAAAAGATAGATTATATAGAATTGTATCCTGCATCAGAGGGCTTCATTGCATATCAAGACTCGCAAACAGAAAAAGGCATGTTATTGCAGTTAGATTCAGGAATTTTCTATGAATTTATTCCTGCAAGGGAGTTTTTTGATAAAAATCCGACGAGAATCTCTTTAAAAGATGTGGAAATTGGTGTAAATTATGTAATCATTTTAAACACAACAGCAGGACTTTGGGGATACAATATAGGCGATACTGTAGAATTTACATCAACAAAACCTTATCGAATTAAAGTTACCGGAAGAATTAAACATTTTATATCTGCCTTTGGTGAGCATGTAATTGGTAAAGAAGTAGAAAAAGCATTAAATGATTCTATTATAGGCACAGCTGTAAACATAAGTGAGTTTAGCGTAGCACCGCAAGTAAACCCTAAAAATGGATTGCCCTATCATGAATGGTTTATAGAATTTGAGAATGAGCCTAAAAATTTAGATGATTTTGCAGCTAAAATTGATGCTTCAATGCAAACTCAAAACATCTACTATTTAGATTTAATTAAAGGAAAAGTATTACGACCCTTAATCATTAGAAAAGTAAAAAAAGGTGGTTTCCATGAATATATGAAATCTATTGGAAAATTTGGTGGACAAAATAAGATTCCACAATTATCTGACAATAGAAAAATTGCAGATGTTTTAGATAATTTTTTAGTCAAGTAATAACAGAACATAAATAACACATAGATTTTTTTATTTACAGGATTAGCAATAGGATTAATTATTGTTTACTTTTGCAGCAAATTTAGAAATGTACATTAATGAGCACAATTAGAATTACGAAACAATTTACTTTTGAAGCAGGTCATGCTTTATATGGTTATGATGGTAAGTGTAAAAATTTACACGGGCATTCTTATAAATTATTTGTAACTGTAATTGGATCTCCTATCTCCGATTCTAAGAATGTAAAATACGGAATGGTGTTAGATTTTGGCGATTTAAAAAAAATCGTAAATGAAGAAATTGTTGATCTTTTTGATCACGCAACTGTATTCAATAAAAATACACCACATATAGAATTAGCCAATGAGCTAATTAAAAGGAAACACCATGTTTTACTTACAGATTATCAACCAACAACAGAAATGATGGTAATTGATTTTGCTGATAGATTAAAAAAACGATTGCCAAAAACCATCAAACTGCATTCTATTAAATTGCAAGAAACAGATTCGAGCTTTGCAGAATGGTATGCTAGTGATAATTAACCTATTTTCTCAACAAATAAAAAAAGCTGTCTGCAATAGAATTGTAGACAGCTTTTTTATTACTTAAAAAATAAGAAACTATTTTCCATTAAACGTATTCATGGTATTTGCTAAACCAGCAGTACCAAAAGAAGGAATTATCTTTGCCGCAGTTTGTAAACGCTCTATTAACAGGCTAGTTTCTTCTTTACTCCATTGTCCAAGAACAAAGTCGGCCTGTCTCCCTTTACTGTAATTACCGCCAACACCAAATCTAAAACGAGCATATTGTTGAGTATTTAATTTTTCTTGAATATCCTTTAATCCATTATGTCCGCCTGCAGAGCCTTTCGCTTTTAATCTAATACAACCAAAATCTATATGCACATCATCTGTAACTACTAAAATATTTTCTATCGATACACTTTCTTTATCCATCCAATATTTTACTGATTTACCACTTAAATTCATAAACGTACTAGGCTTTAGAAGAATAAAACTTCTTCCCTTAAATCGAAATTTAGCAACATCTCCTAACTTTTCAGTTTCAAAAGTTGCCTTGTTTTCTTCTGCAACTTCATCAAGAATTTTAAAACCGATATTATGACGCGTATTTGCATACTTATCGCCAATATTACCTAAACCAACAATTAAAAACTTTTTCATCAATTCTTCTTTAGTTTCCTCTTTTATTCTAAATAAATTAGAAAAGAAGTTTCTTAAATCCATTTGCCAAAAATACTAAAATAAAAAAAGCGTTACAGGTGTGTAACGCTTTTTGTAAATTATCTTTGCAAAATTTATTCTGCAGCAGCTTCAGTAGCTTCTTCAGCTCCTTCTACTTCTTCTTCGTCTTCTGCACTTGCATTACGAGAAGTTCTTACCTGAACAACAACCGTATTCTCTGGGTGCATAAATGTATAAGCATCGTTTACTATTGATGAAATCAACAATTTACTACCAATTTTTAACCCTGAAATATCAGCAGATATAAAATCTGGCAAATTAGCAGGCAAAGCTTTAACTCTTAATTTACGGTTTGTAAAACGTAAAGAACCACCATTTAATACTCCTGGAGAAGTTCCTTCTAATCTTACAGGTATGTTCATTGTAATTTCTTTATCATCAAATGTTTGATAAAAATCTACGTGAATAATTCTGTCGGTTACTGGGTGAAACTGAATATCTTGCAATATTGCTTCTACTTTTTGACCATCAACATCTAAACTTGCCGTGTATACGTTTGGAGTAAATACCAAGTTTTTAAACGCTTTTTCTTCTGCTGAAAAGTGTATTGGTGTTTTTCCTCCGTAGATAACGCAAGGAACCATACCAGCATTACGTAAGGCTTTAGTTGCTACTTTACCTACGCTTTCTCTTTTTGATCCTTTAATCGAAATTGATTTCATTACTGTTTTTATTAAAATTTACATTAAAAATTGTCCACTAATTGATGTGTTATCTTGCACTTTATGCATAACATCAGCAAATAATGGCGCGCAAGATACTACTTTTATTTTAGAAGTAGCCTTCTTTAATGGAATTGTATCTGAAACAATTAATTCTGTTAATCCAGAATTTTCTATTTTCTCGTATGCTCCACCAGAAAGTATTGGATGTGTACAAATTGCACGAACGCTTAAAGCACCTCTTTCCATCATTAAATCTGCTGCATGTGCCAATGTTCCTCCTGTATCAATCATATCATCAACAAGGATTACATTCTTACCTTTTACGTCTCCAATTAACTCCATGTGCCCTATTACATTTGCTTTTTTACGCTGTTTATAACAGATTACAACATCTGAGTGTAAGTGTTTAGAATACGCATACGCTCTTTTAGAACCTCCCATATCTGGAGAAGCGATTGTTAAATTATCTAATTTTAAACTTTCTATGTAAGGCATAAAAATGGTTGAAGCATATAAATGGTCTACCGGCTTTTCAAAGAAGCCTTGAATCTGATCTGCATGCAAATCCATTGTCATAATTCTTGTAGCTCCTGCAGTTTGTAACAAGTTTGCAACTAACTTAGCTCCTATTGCAACTCTAGGTTTATCTTTTCTATCTTGTCTTGCCCACCCAAAATAAGGCATTACTGCTGTAATATGTCTTGCGGATGCTCTTTTTGCTGCGTCTAACATCAATAACATTTCCATTAAGTTGTCTGCTGTTGGAAATGTAGAACCTATTAAAAAAACTCTTCTTCCTCTTATAGATTCCTCGAAAGCTGGCTGAAATTCGCCGTCACTAAAATGGGTTGTCGTTACTTTTCCTAATTCTGTATTATATTCTTTAGCTATTTTTTCTGCTAAAACAGTACTTTGTGAGCACGCAAAAAGTTTTGGGGCGAGTTGATTTGTAGGCATTTAGTTGTTTTTTTGTTGTGTTGTTGTTGATGAACAAAAGTAGATATTATTTTTTTAGTTTCGGATTTATTTTTTGACTTTAAAATAAAATAATTTAATACATTTGTACTCTTGTTTATTACTTGCTCAAGTGGCGGAATTGGTAGACGCGCTGGATTCAAAATCCAGTTCTTTCGGGAGTGTGGGTTCGATTCCCACCTTGAGTACAAATTATCCCCAAGAATAATAATTTATTCTTGGGGATATATTTTTTAAAACTCGACCGCTAACGCGGTACTATTTAAATTACGCACCCATCCTTATTTTCTTGAAAGGTATTTGTGAGACCGCTTCGCTAAATTAATAAATAATTAAATAACTAAAAAGCCCGAACAGCACGCACATAGTATGGGTAGTTCTTATAGTAGTTGATCTGACTACCATTGGGGAAATACTGATACCACGCGAAATTGAAACCGTACTCCGAAGAACTCCAGTAGTAACTACTAAATGCAGTAAACCCAGAGACCCCCTCTAAAGTTGTTTTATTAATATACATTTGGTTTAACTCCTTGGCACTTGGTAAAAACCAATCTGGACCATAAGACCTTGCCGCTAAAGCAGCGGGAGCAGTTGGGCAATCTTTAAGAATATTGTTGGTGTTGTTAAAACCATCTCCAATTTCAGCACCTAAACCCGAAGGATTACCTCCATTATAAGATACATTTGGCACGTTTGGTAAATCTGTACCATAACAACCCCATTGTACAGAAGTTGCTACATCTGACATAGCCACAACCAAACCGTGTTGACCCGTGCTATCTAACCAAAAAACAACACCACCGTTAACAATATCACCAATACTATAAGTAGCTGAAGTAGCACCTACCTCACTCCAACTATTACCATTGTAATAGTAAAAACCTGGTGTACCATCTGTCTGGTATATCATTAAGCCTGTGGCTGCGGGATTAATAGCATCACGCTGGGTCTCTGTCATACGAGGTATTAGTAACCCCCCCGTAGTAGAGGTAATATCTAAAGCCGCAGAGGCGTCTGGGTTTTCATTATTAATACCTACTTGGGCAAAGGTTGTTGCAGTAAATAAGACTGCTGCTAAAAGTGTAAATATGTTTTTCATAAATCAAATGTAATGAATGCTATTGATTGTGAAGAGAACCTATGGTATTTAAAATACAAATACAAGAGTGAAACTTAATTAGGCGCTTATTATATAGCTTTTAAGCGGGCTGTAAAATCTCTTAATTTCTCTAAATCTTGCAGAAATAAGTTCGATAATTGGAGTATATTGTGTACGAATTATCCCCAAGAATAAATTATTATTCTTGGGGATATATTTTTTTTTTACTCGACCGCTAACGCGGTACTATTTAAATTACTCACCCATCCTTATTTTCTTGAAAGGTGTTTGTGAGACCGCTTCGCTAAATTAATAAATAATTAAATAACTAAAAAGCCCGAACAGCACGCACACTGAAAGTGTAGTTCTTAATGTAGTTGTCCTGAGCACCAATGCTGAAAAACTGAAGCCACGCGATATTATTATCTAACTCCGTAGAACTCCAGTAGTAATAACTAAATGCAGTAAACCCAGAAACGGCCTCTAAAGTTGTTTTATTTATAGACATTTGGTTTAACTCCTTAGCACTTGGTAAAAACCATTGTGCTCCTAAAGACCTTGCCGCTAAAGCAGCGGGAGCAGTAGGGCAATCAGTTAGTATATCATTAGTGTTATTAAAACCATCTCCAATTTCAGCGCCAAGACCAGCAGGTACACCACTATTATAAGGTACATTTGATACGTTTGGTAAATCTGTACCATAACAACCCCATTGTACAGAAGTTGCTACATCTGACATAGCCACAACCAAACCGTGTTGACCCGTGCTATCTAACCAAAAAACAACACCACCGTTAACAATATCACCAATATTATATGTAGTAGGTTGCAAATTAGCTATTAGCACATCTACTTCATTTTTTGAATAATACCCCTCCCAGCTGCTACCATTGTAATAGTAAAAACCTGCTGTACCATCTGTCTGGTATATCATTAAGCCTGTGGCTGCGGGATTAATCTCATCACGCTGGGTCTCTGTCATACGAGGTATTAGTAACCCCCCCGTAGTAGAGGTAATATCTAAAGCCGCAGAGGCGTCTGGGTTTTCATTATTAATACCTACTTGGGCAAAGGTTGTTGCAGTAAATAAGACTGCCGCTAAAAATGTGTAAAATTGTTTCATTGGTTAATTAGTTAATTAGTTAATTAGTTAATTAGTTAATTAAATATGTAGTAAAAATATAAAATTGCTTTTTTAAAACAACTACTTTAATAAAAATTAATAAGGCGCTTTTTATATCGCTTTTAAGCGGGCTGTAAAATCTCTTAATTTCTCTAAATCTTGCAGAAATAAGTTCGATAATTGGAGTATATTGTGTACTAAACGGGAGGCATTCGAAAGTTTGTCTCCTTTTTCTTTTTCAAATTCTTGTAACTCGCTTATTTCCTGATAGATAAATTCAAACCCTTCCTTAAACTTTGGGGTTCGATACTTTTGTCCATCAAATTTTATTTTATAACAAATACGCACAAAAAAACCCTCACATTTCTGAAAGGGCTTCTTAAATTATTTTAAGTATGTTTTAATCCTTTATAAACTTTCTATTGGTTTGACCCACACCATCCGTTATTCTAATCATATACACACCGCTTGGCAATGCCTCTACATTGATGTTGTTTCTATTCTTAACAGAAAGTACTTCTTCGCCTAATACATTGTAAATAGAGATTGTTAACGGGCTTTCACTCCCCGATATAAACAAGGTGTTCTCTGTTGGATTTGGATAGATAGTAAATGAATTTAATGCTACGATATCAGTTGATAGAGATGATTCTTTAGTGTAATAATAATACTCTTTAAACTCCTCTCCTTCACGTTCATTCCAAATATTAAAGTTGGTATCATATTCGTAAGTAATTCCTTCTCTTACTATATTGGTTTCGGTTTCAGATTGCGTTGAAATATCCATTTTAAAACTCGGCTTATAAACACCTAAGGCGGAATACCAACCGTAAAAAGTTGTGTTTGTTCTTAAATTATTGGCATCGTAGGTGTATTCATATTTATAATCTGGAACAAAAGATTGACTATCGGTGTTCCAATCGTACAATATCCATAGAGTTTGATTTCCATTTTCGTTATAAGCGTATTCTCTTTTCTGCATTCCAACAAAAGATTGACTATCGGTGTCCCAAACGTACTCTATCCATAGAGTTTCATTTCCATTGGCGTCATAAGCGAGTTCATCTCTATAAAAATTAACAAAAGATTGAGTATCGGTGTCCCAATCATAACCTATCACTAGAGTTCTATTTCCATTCTCGTCATAAGTGGATTCATTTTTATAATATGGAACAAAAGATTGACTATCGGTGTTCCAATCGTACAATATCCATAGAGTTCTATTTCCATTCTCGTCATAAGTGGATTCGTCTTTATAATTTGGAACAAAAGATTGAGTTTCGGTGACCCAATTGTAGCTTATCCTTAGAGTTTGATTTCCATTGGCGTGATAAGCGTATTCATTTTTCTGACTTGCAACAAAAGATTGACTATCGGTGTTCCAATCGTACAATATCCATAGAGTTCTATTTCCATTCTCGTCATAAGTGGATTCATATTTATAATCTAGAACAAAAGATTGAGTTTCGGTGACCCAATTGTAGCTTATCCTTAGAGTTTGATTTCCATTGGCGTCATAAGCGTATGCTTCTTTACGATTTGGAACAAAAGATTGACTATCGGTGTCCCATTCGTATTTTATCCATAGAGTTATTTTTACATTCTCGTCATAAGTGGATTCTTCTTTACGATTTGGAACAAAAGATTGACTATCGGTGTTCCAATCGTACAATATCCCTAGAGTTTGATTTCCATTCTCGTCATAAGTGGATTCTTTTTTACCAGACAAATTAGTACCATTAAAATAAAGATAAATTTCTCTATCCAATCTTAAATTATAATTCTCATTTTTAACCAACACCTCACTCTGAAACGATTGAGATTGTACATTTTCTATTTGATTAATATCCAAAAATGCATCCCTATGTGATGTTAAAGCATTTGGCTTCATTTTATCTAAAATGTCTTGTGGCAATCCACGATTAATTGATGACAATGTAGTGGTTTGAGAATATCCAAATATTGAAATTAAAACAAGAAAATAAGTAATTTTTTTCATGGTTTTTTTAATTTTTAGGTGTGATAAATTTTAAACAAATGTAATAAATTTAAACCCAATCCAAAGGTTCATTAGTTGTATGCGAAATACTTGTTACTTTGGGTAAAACGTAAGGCATTAACTTAATAAGCAACTCAACTCTTTCTTTCGGTTTTAAAGCATCTAAATGCGCTTGTATTTGTTCTAATTCTTGAAATAATATATTTTTAAGTACAAACCTTAACTCTTTGGTCATTTTATTTGGTGTACCTTTCTCTCTACCATCGTATTTCTTACCTGTTGTATTTGCCATACTATTTCATACTGTTATAGGTTTGTTTATATATAGGTTCTTTTAAATTCTTTTGCATATCTATTAGTTTAATATCCATTAGGTAATAGTAAAGTATTGCTTTGATAAGGTTTTATAAGGGGTAAGCCATTATAGTCAGCGACACCCTCGTTATAAAGGAGTTCCTTTAAAGCGTAGATCTTTGTTAGGTTTTGGTAAAAAGAGTTCGATAATGGAATTGTAAGGGGTACAAATTATCCCCAAGAATAATTTTTTATTTTTGGGGATATATTTTTTTTACTCGACCGCTAACGCGGTACTATTATAAATAAATAAATTGATAAATAATTAAAAAGCCCGAACAGCACGCACATAGTGGGTGTAGACTTTATTGACGCTAAGCACATTATCAGTGTAGAAAATCTGCCTCACCGCGTTATCGATATCGGTCTCCGTCGAACTCCAGTAAAAAGGACTAAATGCAGTAAACCCAGAGACAGCCTCTAAAGCTGTTTTATTTATATACATTTGATTTAGCTCCTTAGCACTTGGTAAAAACCATTGTGCTCCTAGAGACCTTGCCGCTAAAGCAGCGGGAGCAGTAGGGCAATCAGTTAGTATATCATTAGTGTTATTAAAACCATCTCCTATTTCTGCACCAAGACCAACAGAAACACCTCCATTAAAAGGGGTATTTGGTACGTTTGGTAAATCTATACCACCACAACCCCATTGTACACGAGTTCCTACATCTGAAAAAGCCACAACCAAACCGTGTTGCCCCGTGCTATCTAACCAAAAAACAACACCACCATTAACAATATCACCAATACTATAGGTAGTAGAGGTAGCACCTACCTCACTCCAATCACTGCCATTGTAATAGTAAAAACCTTCTGTACCATCTGTTTGGTATATCATTAAGCCTGTGGCTGGTGCACTAATCGCCTCACGCTGGGCTGCTGTCATACGTGGTACAAGTAAACCCCCTGTTGTAGAAGTAATATCCAAAGCTGCAGAGGCATCTGGAGTTTCTGTGTTAATACCCACTTGGGCAAAAGTTGTTGCAGTTAGTAATAAGGCTGCTATAAGTGTAAATAATTGTTTCATTCGATGATTAGTTTATTAAAATTTCTTTAAATATAATACATTCATTTTTAAAAACAACTACAACAATCAGGGCTTAGTAAAGCGCTTTGTAAAAGCACTATTCTTCTCTAAATCCTTAACAAAACAGTCCGATAATTGGCCAATACAGTGCATGTTAAAAAACCTCAACACTCTTATAATAAAAGTGTTGAGGTTGTTTTTTGCTTTTGAGTGAAATGTTAAAGATTTTTTATAGCTAATTATTAAGATAAATACATTACATTTGATGTAATAGTAAGCCTAACCAAATGACTTATTATTAATGGGGACTTGCCTTGCTAATTTATTTTAGCAAGGCTTTTCTCGTTTCTGCAATTATGAAATACCTTCTGAAATATTACTATCTGTTATAATAAAAAATATAGTGTTTTCTTGACAGTTTAATTTATTTAAGGGTGTTCAAATTTGTTTATTATCTATTTAGAGGATTGATAAGCTAATAGGTCTCAGACTTGAAATGTAAGATTTGTACTATAATATTAAATCTTACTAACTATCTGTTCGAATTAAGCTAACTTTTCGTAAAATATAGAGTATTTAAATATATGTACAATAAGTAAGTTTGTCTAAAACAACTACTTAATTATTTTAAAATGAAAAAAATATTACTTTTTACTTTATTATCATTTACACTTCATAGTTACTCGCAAACAACCTCTGTACCTGATGTAGAATTTGAAAAATACCTAGAAGCAAACTCCATGGGGAATGGTGTTGCCAATGATGGTTTTGTTTTAACTAGCAATATCAATACAGTTACAGAATTAAACATAACCGACCTAGATATAAATGATTTAACTGGAATTGAAGACTTCTTAGCGCTAGAAAAACTAGAAGCTGAATTTATAGGGTTTGATATACCAAATAATCTAGATTTAAGTGCACTTAAAAATTTAACCTACTTAAATTTTGGCTTAAATTCAATAAGCACTGTTAACCTATCAAAAAACACAAAATTAACACATGTAGATTTTAGCAATTGTGAGTTAACTAGTATTAATCTGGAAAACAACCCACTAATCACATATTTAAATTTAGATTACAACTTTGACGTAACAAATTTAAGTTTTCTTGCCAATTTATCTAATTTAGAATACTTAAACTTGACAGGGTTTGAAGTGTCATCTATAAACCTATCAAACAACACAAAATTAAAGGAGTTTATTGGAAATGACCTTTGGGAATTAGAATCATTAGATATCTCATCTAATTTAGATCTTGAAAAAATTAGCTTATCTGAAAATGAATTAACTTCTATAGATTTATCCAATAACACCAAACTGATTGAATTAAACATGGAGTTACTTCGAGCAGAATATTCTTATGTTAAAGCAAAACTTAAAAATTTAGATCTATCCAAAAACGTAATGTTAAAGAAATTAGAACTTGGTAACAATAAAAAACTAACTTCTATTGATTTATCAAAGAATACAGAACTTAATTATTTAGATCTTTATGACTGCTTTAAACTAGAAGGTGATTATGACCTACAAAATCATACAAAATTGACCATTGTTGATTTTGGAAATTGTAATATATCTAGTTTAAACATGAAAAATGGTCAAAACACAAAAATTGAATACTTTCATTCCTCAGGAAATGAGGATCTAACTTGCATAACTGTAGATGATGTTGATTATTCAGCATCTACATGGGCAAATGCCCCAATAAATCAGGGCAACTTCAGTGTTGATTCAACACAGTCCTTTAGCTCAGATTGTACATTAAATGTAGCTAAATTTAACCAAATAGATTTTGATTTATATCCGAATCCTTCAAATAATACTATTAAGATTAAATCCTTAACTGCGGTAGGTGCTATTTCTATTTATAATATATTTGGTAAAGAAGTCTTAAAAGTTAAAAACACAAACAATATAATTAACATCTCTAATCTAGCGTCTGGCGTCTATATTGTTAAGGTTTATTCTGATAACAAAACTGGAATAATGAAATTGATAAAGAATTAATGTTAATTCATTATTGATATTAAAATAATTCTTTAAAAAAATAACTATTGGTAATCATAAAAAAAGCCTTCCTAATTGGAAGGCTTTTTTTACGATCTTAATAATGCCACCTAACAAAAGCTTCCATAGCAGCATAATGAGATAAGCCTAACTGATCATACAACTCTGCTGTTTCACAATTTCTATCTTCTGCACGTTGCCAAAACTCCCTGCTATCTGCACCCTGAAAAACAACTCCATCTTTTTGAGACTGATGCTTAAAAATACCTTTTCTTTTTTCTAAAACCTGACCTGGCCCCATAGGAACTGCCATTTCTATCTCGTCAATTCCCCATTCTTGCCATGCACCTCTATACAACCAAACCCAACAATCTTTCATAAATTTCTTAGGTTTTAATTCATTTACAGCAGCAAAAACAGCATCCAAACACACTTTATGTGTTCCATGAGGATCTGCTAAATCCCCTGCAGCATATATTTGATGTGGCTTTACTTTTTCAATTAAATCTACCGTAATTTGTAAATCTCCAACTCCAATCGGATTCTTTTTTATTGCACCCGTTTCGTAAAATGGTAGATTCATAAAATGGATTTGCGCATCTGGTAAACCCACAAAATGACAGGTTGATCTTGCTTCACCTTTTCGAATCAATCCTTTTATATATCTTACTTCTTCAGTATCTATTTCACTAGATTTTTTATTCTTTAAAAAATTAGCTGCTTTTTTATAAATATCAATTGCTTCAGTATTATTGATACCAAATTTTTCGTTATAATCTACTACAAAACTAGCAAAACGCAAAGCTTCATCATCGGCAACAGCAATATTACCAGAAGTTTGATAACCTACATGCACTTCATGACCTTGCTCGTGTAATCTTTTAAAAGTTCCTCCCATGCTTATGATATCATCATCAGGGTGAGGACTAAAAATTAATACACGCTTTTTTGCAGGTTCAGCTCTTTCCGGTCTTTTACCATCCTCAGCATTTGGTTTTCCACCTGGCCAACCTGTAATCGTATTTTGTAGTTTGTTAAATATTTTGATATTAATATCATAAGCTGGCCCTGAATCTGCTAATAAATCACTCATACCGTTTTCGATATAATCAGCATCCGTTAGCATTAAGATTGGTTTTTTTAAATCTAACGCTAAACTTAACACTGCTTTTCTTATTAACTTGTCTGTCCAAACAATTTTCTCTACCAACCAAGGCGTATTAATCCTTGTTAACTTGGAAGATGCAGCTTTATCTAAAATAAAAGTTGCATTTCTATGTTCTTGCAAATACGAAGCAGGCACTAAACTAGTAACTCCATCTTCTACAGAAGCTTTTATAATATTAGATTTACGCTCTCCCCAAGCCATTAATATGACCCTTTTGGCTTCCATTATTTTTTTAACTCCTAATGTTATTGCTGTTCTTGGCGTATTATCTAATCCAGAAAAATCTCCACTTGCAGCTACCCTTGTTATATGATCAAGAGCAACCAATCTTGTTTTTGAATTTTGAAGCGAGCCAGATTCGTTAAATCCAATGTGCCCATTTCCTCCAATTCCTAAAATTTGTAAATCTATGCCTCCTAGCGCTTCAATTTTTGATTCGTATTGATCACAGTAATCTTTAATTTCTCTTTTTGATAAAGTACCGTCTGGGACGTAACAATTTTCTGGTAAAATGTCAATGTGATTAAACAATTGTTCTTGCATAAAACGCACATAACTATTTACAGAATCGGGCTCCATTGGATAATATTCATCTAAATTAAATGAAACTACATTTTTAAAACTTAAGCCCTCTTCTTTATGAAGACGCACTAACTCTGCATACAATCCTTTTGGAGAAGATCCTGTAGCTAAACCTAAAATACAAGGTTGCTTTTGAGATTGTTTTACTTTTATAAGGCTTGCAATTTCTGACGCAATGGCATTTGAAGCTGATTTTGAATCTTGGTAAACTACGGTTCCAATATTTTCGAATCTTTTTTCGAAACTAGTTGCTTTATCTATAATACTTTTTAACATAATATATTATTTTTTACTCCAATTTTTAATTTTATGCCCCCAAATTGCAAAAAACAATATTATTGCATAACAAGGAATTAGAATCCAATAACTAGTTGTAGAGGCTATTGCCATAGCATCTGCTTCCTGCATACCTGTATTTATTAAATCAAGCTTACTAGCATCCACAATTCTACCATATAAAGGAGGTATAATAGCTCCACCAGAAATTGCCATAATTAAAAGCGCTGAACCTGTTTTTGTAAATTTTCCTAAGCCCTCTAAAGTCAAGGGCCAAATTGCTGGCCAAACCAAAGCATTAGCGATACCTAATGCAGCTACAAATAATACAGATGCATAACCAGTAGTATTTAAAATACAGAAACTAAATATAATTCCTAAAATAGCACTTGCAATTAAAGCTGTTTTTTGCTTTATATACCTCGGTATTAAGAAAACTCCCAGGGCGTAAGTTGCAACCATTGCAAGCAAGGTATATGTTGTAAAATACTTTGCTTCTTCGCCAGTAAAACCGAGAGAAATTCCATAAGCGATAATCGTATCTCCCGCTATCACCTCTGCACCAACGTAAACAAAAAGAGCTAATACTCCAAGCCATAAATTTGGAAATTGGAAAATACTTGTTTTAACAGTTTTACCCTCTTCTAATTCTTCTGCTTCTTCTGCTTCAACATGAGGTAAAGGTGCTTTTCTTATCAATATTCCTAATACAAATAAAACAACAGCCATTACAACGTAAGGCATAAAAACACTATCAGCCATTGTATCTAAAAGCATGTTTTTATCTTCAATATTAGCACCTGCTAGTTTTTCTTTTGTTTCATCTATACCAGATAATAAAAGAGCTCCAAAAATTAAAGAACCTAAAGCTCCTGCAGTTTTGTTTGCTATTCCCATAATTGCAATACGCTTCGCTCCGCTCTCTATAGGACCTAGTATTGTGATATATGGATTTGCTGCTGTTTGAAGAATTGTCATTCCAACTCCTTGTATGAATATCCC
>ENA-UZXB01002169-UZXB01002169.1-metagenome-genome-assembly--contig:-Day-2-1m-contig-2169_pt1 | contig 23885 bp, 31 predicted proteins | sample MGYA00260339_ERZ794899 | MGnify/ENA metagenome assembly ERZ794899 | reverse complement strand
TATAGATTTAAATTAACTTGAGGTTTATATTATGTTTAATCATGTAGAGCACGATGTAGTGCTCCCAAAACTAACACGTAAAACTACCGAAGCAGGTAGAAGATATTTTACGCCAGATGGAGCAGCATATCCATCAATAACCACAGTACTTGGTATATTAAGTAAGCAAGGTATTCTTGAGTGGCGTAAACGTGTCGGTGAGGCAGAAGCAAATAGAATTTCTACTCAAGCTGCCACACGAGGGACTGCGGTCCATAAATTAGCAGAAGATTATATTGATAACGTTGAAGGATGGTCCAAAGGTGCTATGCCTGCAAACATCGCTTCGTTTAATGATCTTAAAACAATTTTGGACAAACGTTTAAACAATGTTTGGTTCCAAGAAGAATTTCTATATAGTGATCGCCTTAAGTGTGCGGGACAAGTAGATTGTATTGCAGAGTTTGATGGTCAACTATCTATCGTTGATTTTAAAACATCTCGCAAACCAAAAAAGGAAGAGTGGATTACAAGTTATTTTATCCAAGCATCCTTTTATGCCGCAGCGTTTTATGAACGAACTGGCATACCAATTAAACAAGGCGTGATTCTGATTACCGTGGATGGTTCAGAGCCTCAAGTTTTTAAAGTAAACACGTATGATTATTTAGAACACTTCTTAAAAGTACGTAAAGAATATAAAAAGCAAAAAGGAATATAATATGATTGATAGAAACAAAATGTTGGAAGCCCTACGTTCACATGCCCAAGGTCACATTGATAAACATCAAATGAATGTTGAAGTATATCTTGCAAACCCTGCAGGTATTGGCGAACATCCTGATGTGTTCGAAGCAATGGAATTGGAAATTCTAGAAATGGCAAAATACCAAGATGTATTAGATATGATTGGAACACATTTTAAAGAACCAAGTGTAGTATAGATTGACATCTGCTTTAAACTGTGATATATTGATTCTAAATTAAAGGAGAATCAAAATGGTTGAAGTAGCACACGATATTAAAGTTATTGAAAATGCGTTAATCGCAATTAACGAAGGGGCAGCTGATGAGAAATTTGCTGCCCTTCATAGTTTGGAAAAACTACTGTTAGAAAAGAAAGATATGTTGTCAGATTTTGAAGCACTTGAAGCTTCTTGGAAATAAAATGAAATTAACTATTGACATTCGTTATGAAATCGGTTATATTAGAATCAATCAATAAGGAAACTACATTATGACAAAATTTGACAAAACAAAGTTCAGCTACCACGGTGGATACTTGACATACCAAGGCGATTACGAAGGTCGTCCAGTATGGGAAGCACATCCTCGCATCCATCCTTCAAACGTTGGAAAAGGTAAGGATCTTTTCATCGCTCGGTTCAAACATAAAGGACCAATTACAAAAGCTAAGTTTCTTAAAGAACTTATTGCTAATCACACAGTAGAAGATTACGCAAACGCTTACTTGTTTGGTATGACTCCTCACGCAATTCTTGCCAATAAAAATCCTGAATGGCACGACAAACTAATGGGAAAGTAATATGAATATATTTGTATTATCAGAAGAGCCGCGCGAAGCGGCTCAGATGATGTGTGATAAACATTGCTCAAAAATGATCGTTGAAGCAGGTCAAATGTTATCAACCGCACATCGTATGCTTGACGGTTATATGGAAAAACGTCCATCTAAATCAGGTAAACGTATGGTAAAATACTATGTTCACAACAGTGGTAATATGGAAGAAATTCTATATAAAGCTGTTCATCATGCACACCCTTGCACAGTATGGACAATGGCCTCTAAAGCCAATTATATATGGCATTACGAACACCTTCTAGGGCTTTCTGATGAATTCCAGTTACGCTATAAGAAGACTCATATGACAATAAATAAACTAAAAGATATCCTATCTACACCTCCTACAAACATACCAGACATTGGTTTGACTGAGTTTCCTCAAGCTATGAACCACTATCCGGAATGTAAAGTTGAAGGTAATCCAGTACAGGCATATCGTAATTATTACCATGCAGCCAAGAAATTTGCGGTATGGCAAAAAGGTAGAGTAGCACCATATTGGTGGGAAGGGTTTAAAGGGTATCCACTTGAAGTACATAATCATTGATCCAAACGAAGGCATATTTTTAGGAACTCGTGAACACATGGAACATGAGGGAATTGGTATGTTATTCTCTGCACACAACTTTTTAGAATTAACTCAGGCAGTTTCTTGGAAGAAACGTAGAGATGCCTTTGAGTACATGCACAAATATATCAGACCACATTTAAAGCATTCCTTTGTGGCTGAAATAGAATCTTATTCTGATACAGGATACGTATCAATATATGATATATGTAAATCTGGTTACGGAGACCACGGTACGGAAATGATTGACTCATTACCAATGCCAAATAATACCGTACATTAATTTCGTATGAAATGAAATTAACTATTGACATTTGCTAATTTATTTGGTATATTAGAATCAACAAATAAAGGAATACTAAAATGTCAAACTACGAAATCTTATCAAACGTAAAAGCTGTTAAAGCTGAACTTGTTGAACTTGCTGGAAATTATGGCGAGAACTATGACATGTACATTGACGATGTACTTGATATTGAAAAAGCTGTATCACTTTACGAAGCAGCTGATCCAAAAGGTTTAGCAAAACATATCGACCAAATGGACACTGCACCACGTGAAGACTTAGTCGTGGCATTTGCAAACGATCTTGGTAAAGATTTTGTTGCAGACGTTCTTGGTTACGAAGTCATTCTTTATACGCAACATCGATAATAAAATGAAAACAACTATTGACATTCTCAATAGAATCAGTTATATTAGTTATATACAAAATGAAAAGGAAATAAAATGTCACATGAACTAGAAATGGTTAATGGTCAAGCTCAAATGGCTTACCGCGAAAGTAAAGGTCTACCTTGGCACGGTCTTGGTACACCAGTGTCAGATGATATGACACCACAAGAAATGATGAAAGCTGCTGGTCTTGACTGGGAAGTTGAAGAATCAGAATGCTTTGCACGTTGGAAAGGCGATGTTGTAGCAACTGGTCAAAAAGCACTTATTCGTTCAACTGACGGAAAAGTACTAACACAAGTTGGCAAAGGTTGGAACCCTGTACAAAATGCTGATGCATTTGACTTCTTTACTGAATTCGTATCAAGTGGTGATATGCAAATGGATACCGCAGGTTCTCTTAAAGATGGACGTTTGGTATGGGCATTAGCAGATGTACAAGATGGTTTTGAACTATTTGGTGGAGATGAGGTAAAAGGTTACCTACTATTTTCCAATCCACATATCTATGGCAAATCCATTGACATCAAATTCGTTATGGAACGTGTAGTTTGTAACAATACATTAGCAGTGGCTTTAAACGAAAAAGGTCAACCATCTGTACGTGTAAATCATCGTTCAGTGTTTGATCCAGCAAGTGTAAAAGAAATCCTTGGTATTGGTCACAATAAAGTTGAGGAATTCAAAAACGCTGCAGAGTTCCTTGGATCAAAACGTTACACTGACGAGAAACTTACAGAGTTCTTTGGTGTTGTGTTTGGAAAATCCACAAAGGAAAAAGAAACTTTGGCACGTACTGCTAAAGAAGCAATGGCTATCGTCGAGGATCAACCTGGGCATGAATATGCACCCGGAACTTGGTGGAATGCTTACAATGCAGTTACATATATGACTGACCACAACTTAGGTCGTTCAGCTGACTCACGTATGGCTTCTGCATGGTTTGGTGGAAACGCAAAACGTAAAGTTGATGCATTGACTGTTGCATTAGATATGGCTGATGCTTAAACCAACTCACATTATCGCGTGGGGATTAGTCTTAGGGCTATTCCTCATTGCATTAGATCCTTTAATGATTATTCGTGGAATATAACAAATGAATTATACTATACTTTACATTGCCTTTCACCTTGCCGGCATCAGTGCTTACCAATATACCGGTGAAGACTATTTCTTAATCCTTAGCGCATTACCTATCGCATACGCGCTGTTTCAATTTGTAAAAGTAAGCATTTTGGTACTCAGTCCCGCATGGGATGTTGAACTTTCATATGCTGATCATATTCCAACCAATTGGAAATTCTTACATAACGCGGTAATGTCGTTATCAACGTATCTAATTTGGTCTGCTGGTTATCAGTTTTTTGCAGGTGTAGTTTCTTTATATATATTCGTTGTAGTTGGTTCGTTGTTAGTAACATCGACTGGCGTAAATCTTGGAGATGAAGAATAATGAAAATACTGATTTTTGGCTTGCCGGGTTCTGGTAAAACTTGGCTTGCCGAACGATTACAAAAACGATTAGAATGTGCTTGGTTTAATGCAGACGAAATACGTCGAATGGCTAATGACTGGGAGTTTTCCGAAGCTGCCAGATATCGGCAAGCACATCGAATGGCATCTATTGCTAACCACGAAAAGTATCATGATCGTACAGTCATATGTGACTTTGTCTGTCCGACTGAAGTTACAAGAGCCATTTTTGATGCTGACTATACCGTATGGATGGACACTATTAAAGAAGGTCGCTTTCAAGATACGAATAAAATGTTTGAGACACCACTTATTGATAACGTAAATTATCATGTAGAGAAATGGTTTGATAACACAGATGAAGCCTTAGCCGATGCTATCGCAAGACATATAAGGATTAATGATGTTTGATTATAAAAAGCCAACAGTACAAATGTTGGGAAGATGGCAGCCATGGCACGATGGTCATACTGAACTATTTAAACGTGCACATTCAATTACAGGTCAAGTTGTCATTATGATCCGTGATGTATTTAATTTTGACGGTGACGCAGGCGCAGGACGTACTGCTAAACAAGATGATAACCCTTTTGGCATTATTGACGTGATTTCAAATATTGAAATAGAATTAGCCAAGTACGAATTTTACAATGGACACCAATACTTAATTCTTGAAGTGCCAAACATTGTAGATATTAGTTATGGTCGTGGTGTTGGATATACATTTACTGAACATGATTTAGGTAAAGATATTCATGACATATCAGCAACTAAAATACGTAAACAAATGCGAGAAGATGGAAAACTTTAGTTGACATTTTGGATATAATAGTATATATTGATTCTAACAACTAAGGATTATATAATGGAAATAATTAATACAACAACACCACTTTATAAACGTGACTCTAAGGGAAAGATTAGATTTTATCGTGGAGAAGTTGGTCAAGAAAACGACAATTATTATACACGCGCAGTGACAGGACTCCATGAAGGAAAACTCGTGGAGTCAGGTTGGCGTATTGTAGAACAAAAGAATATCGGTAAAGCAAACGAAACATCATTATATGGTCAAGCACTGGCTGAAATGACATCGGATGCTAAAAAGAAATCAGATCGTGGTTACTTTGACGATATTAATAAAGTTGATACATACGATAAAATCAAGCCTATGCTTGCTTCTAAACACGAAGATGCCAAGTACGATTTTGATAATAAAAAATATTACACACAGCCAAAGTTAGATGGCATTCGTTGTATAGCACGTGCTAATGGTTTATGGACTCGAGCAGGAAAAGAACTTGTGAGTGTACCACATATTAACGATGAATTAAAGTCATTCTTTGAAAAGTATCCTGACGCTATTTTAGATGGTGAGTTATATAACCATGAATTGCGTGAAAACTTTAATAAGATTACTTCTTTAGTTCGTAAAACAAAACCAACTGATGCTGATATAGAAGAAGCAAAAGGTTTAGTAGAGTACCATGTATATGATGTTATTAGTCATACTGGTGTATTCTCTGAACGCATGGATTGGATTATTGAACAAGCTGAAGGTATTCCTAAATTTACTAATTCAGTTATACTTGTTGAAACTCAGCAAATCTTTAATCAAAATATGATGGACGATATCTACGGTGCATATCTTGAAGATGGTTTTGAAGGTCAGATGGTACGTATTGACGACGTCTACCAACAAAACAAACGTTCTAAATTTTTAATTAAAAGAAAGGAATTTCTTACTGACGAATACGATGTAATTAAAATTGAAGAAGGAAAAGGCAATTGGGCTGGTCATATCAAAAGATTTGTTATGCAAACAGACAATGGTCAAGAATTTGGTGCTGGGGTACGTGGTACACAAGAAGTATTAAAGGATCTATTTGAAAATGGTCCAAACCCTGACTGGTGTACACTACGTTATTTCGCACCAACACCAGATGGCATTCCACGGTTCCCAGTTGTTATTGACTGGGGCGTAGGTGAAAGAGAAGACTAATGGATTTAAAATTTACAACAGCAGGAGACTATATGATGAATGATACAGCAAGTGTAACAGCGGACGAACTACGTGCGTTTATTGAACGGGTTGAAACCTTGGAAGAAGAAAAGGCAGCAGTTGCTGACCAAATTAGGGAAGTAATGAATGAAGCAAAAGGTCGTGGATACGAAGCAAAGATCCTACGCAAAATCGTTTCAATTCGTAAACGTAATCGTGACGATGTTGATAATGAAAATGCTATTACTGAATTATACATGGATGCGTTAGGAATGTAAAATGGAAGTATCAATGATCTTGCCTACGAAACTACCTAAAGCCAAAGATGATGTAAAGATTTTAGATGGTTACTATATAGTTGCTTGTCGTGAAGACATCGCAAATGAATGGATGGACTATGAGCGAATGCCTGTACCTTCATCTCTACGTTATGCTCAAGCTAAACTAAAGGAACTAAAGGAATCAAACGAGTCTAGGTGGGCTGACTACATAATCATAAAAGTACAAAACAGTAGTACTAAATTTAATGAAGATAAGCACGTCATTGATTCTGAATTTTCAGAAGGCTTTAAATCTGGTTATAATGAACATAAAGCAGAAATAAAAAAGAAAAGAGAATCGTTTGAAAAGTGGACTAAAGGAGCATAAACAATTAAAAGCCAATATGAAATTGTAGTTCCTTATTATCAACAGCAAGAATCAAATGAGCCACAACTCAATTCAGCTGAAGACGGGCATCGTTACGCGATGTTCGTTAAGGGTAATGATCATTTAATCGACGGACGAACATATTGTTTCCAAGATGAAGATGGTAATTATGTCAGTACTTTCGTAAGCCAATATTCTGATATTATTGAACAAAACCTAGAACCGCGTGTGAAGGAGGGTGTACTTGCTTTGCACGCGAAAGGTTATTTAACATTTACTAGTTGCCAAGGTCATGCTGACTCAAAGCACAGATATATTGGAGTAGTATTCAATAATAAAGAACAAAAGAAAGAATTTATTGAATCAATAGATAAACTTAATTGTAATATCCATTGGTACGATAATACGATAAACAGTGTTGAAAGACCGTGCCATGAAATACCTTGGTGGTCAGAAGGTGGTATAACGTTACACATTGTTTATGACGACCAAAAATATAACGAAGCACCACAACAAAGACGCAGACAAAAACCATATACTGATTTAGAACTTACTAAATTTTGGAATATACAAACTAATCGTAACTATACTCATTATGAATGTATAGTGTTTTCGTTTGGTTATCCAATGGTAGAGAAAAGTATATGGCATAGAATACACAGATGGTTATTCTATAAACAAGATAAGGTTGAAGACTCATATAATGACTTCTTATCTAAAGCGTCATATCTCCCAGACTATCTTGCATAAAAAAAGGGAAGCCCGAAAGCTTCCCCAAAGTTTGTATCGTTATCCGATATCTTGTTTTTAGAACAAGTTGTTTACAATTACACGACGGTAGTAAACGTTTGCGTTAGCAGTAAGTGCACCGTTGCCTTGAGCAGCGCCACCAGCGAATGGGTTTGATACCATGCCGTAGCGAGTCTTAAAGCCGATTTTTGGTTGGAAAGAATTCTCACCAACTGCACGAACCATTTGCAATGGAACATATGGACAATAGAACAATCCAGCATCGAAAGATGAAGAACCTTTATATCCTACTACCATGTAGTTTGGACCTGCATATGGGTCAATGTACACTTTGTAACGTCCGTTAAGAACACCAGCAAATGTGTTGCCTGTATCATCAACGTTTAGTGCGTTAGAGTTAAGAGCTGGTGTGTAATCTAGGACACCTGCCATTTGAAGTGCAGAAGCAACATCAGATGAACAGATAACCATGTTACCTTTACCACGTCTTGTGCCCTTAGCAATAGCGTTAGCTTCTTGCTCGATTTGGAACATAAGACCTTTGAACTTCTCTACTGACCAACGACCGTTAGCATCAACATCTAAGTCGAATGTGCCCGGAGTAGCTGTTCCTGCAGCGCCTGTTACAGCGTTTGTGTAGATTGTACGAACTAATTCACGGTTGATTTCCACTAGGATTTCAGACTGTAAGATGTTCGCTAGTTCTGTTTCAGCATCCAAACCGTGTACGGCTTTAAGATCCTGAGCTAGCTCTGTTGTGTACTCGGCTTTTAAAGCTCTTGACTTAGCAGCAACAGTAACTTTTTCGATTGAGAAAGCCATTTCTGCGAAGTTAGTACCGTTACCGTCGCCTAATGCTTCAGCTTCAGTTGTACCCATACCAGTACCATGTGGAGCAGTTGCGCCAGCACCTGTTGTTGATGTTTGTGCACCATCACCAGAGAATGCAGAGTCTGCTTCGTTGTAGAATACTTCGTTAGCAGCAGCTTGTGAAGTATGTGTTGAACGCATTGCGAAGATCAAGCCTGTTGGGCCTGTCATTGGCTGAACGCCAGCGATATCGTATGCGATTAAGTTTGGCATTGCACGACGTACTAATGAGATAAGTACTGGGTCGTAACCAGCTGTTGGTCCACCGTCAGCAGAACCAGACGAGAAACCGCCTGTACCTGTGTCGTTAACCGGTGCTTCAGAAAGCAAGCCTGTCATGTTAGCAGATAAGTCGCCTGACTCTGCTAAAGCTTTTTCTGTGTTTTCAAGAATTGTCGCTGTGACAGATTTCTTGTGGTTGTCTGTAATAGCAGAAAAAGAGGAATGCTCCAAGATTGGACCCCATTTTTCAACTAATGCTTGATAGTTTGACTGAGTCATTAGATTCTATCTCCTTGTTGATTTATTCTGGATATATTTATAAAAATTAAGTTTTTCATTGGGTTACTTAGTTACGGTTCAAATCTGCTAAAAGAGCATTGATCGTTCGGTGCTCAGAAAGTGGTTGTTTCACTTCTGTGTCCTCTGTGATAATTGCTTCTTCTTCAGTGACTTCCTCAACTACTGGTTTCGCTTTTTTGAAAAACGATTCCTTTAGTGTTGCAAGGTCTGATTTGTAGCTGTCAACATTGTCGAAAGCAAGCTTTTCTGATAATACTTTAAATCTTTCTTGTTCTACAAGTGTAAGACCTTCAGTCATCTCAGCAAAAACGCCAGCTGCTGTTTGTTCGTCAGCTGCTTTTTTGAGCTCAACATTCTCAACAATCGCTTTATTAGCGTCTGCTTTTAATGTTTCAATTTCTTCTTCCAAGCCAGCAACGACGTCTAGAGTTTCCTCGTCAACGGCAATGTTGTGCTCTTCGAATAGGCCTTTAAGACCGTCCATTAACGACTCCGCCATCTCTACCTTAATTCCGGCTTCAATAGCAATTTCGTTCTCTGACATCCACTCTTCTACAACGTAGTCAAGATATGAGTCAAGATTTTCTAACATCTGTTCAACTGATTCATCAAGTGCAGTTTGCATTGATGTTTCTAGAACTTCTGTCTTCTCAACGACGATTGCATCAGCCTTGACTGTTGCCGCCTCGTTAACCGCAGCTTCGAATACCATAGTTGCTTTAGCTGTAAATTCTTCCGACAAATCCATGCCTTCGAAAATAGTCGCGATTGACTCTGCTACTTCAATTACTTCTTCTACGATTTCATCAGAGTCTACTTCTGATTCTTCCGCTTGCATTGGTGCTGGTGCAACTTTATCGGCTGTTGGATCAACCTTTTTGTTTACATCAGCTTTCTTCTTTTTGTGTACGCCGCCTGCCGGTGTCGCCGGTTCTGCAACTTCTGCTGCAGGAACACCTACTCCGCCAGTTTTGTCTACGACGAACTTTTCGTCTAAGTCATTTGACATATGTTCTACTCCTTTTATTTAGATACTTTTATTATCTGAGTATTATTTATAATAATATTATTTTTCAGCTTTTCTAAGTGAGTTCACAAAACGCTCGAATAATTCAGATGCAGTGTTCTCATCAATCTTATGAACAACGCGCCTGATTTGCTTTTCTACTACTTGTTGTATTTCTTCAATAACCTGTTCAATAGGTTCCTGAGCAATCCAGTTACCTGAGGCTATATCGTAATAGTATTCAGCATTCTCCATAATACCATTCACAAAACAGTTTGGACCAGATGGGTCAGTCACGATGTCGACAGTGGCTAAGTGAAAGTCGCCTTGTACTTCCATAATTCCATCTCTCGTTGCTTTAACTGAACCTAATCCGCGAGTAGATACACCGATCTTAACACCCTCGTCCATAAATGTTTTGACTATCTCACCCATTGGTGTACCAAGAATTTTGGCTTTACCAGTAAAGTTTGATCCCTCTCGTTTCATCTCTGTAATAAGATGAGACACACGATCGCCATTAATTGTAGGTCCGTCTGGGTGACCCAATTCGCCTAGCGCTCGCTTTGTTTCTACGAAGTCAGCATTGTATCTGACCATTTCTTTTTCTAAAATCTGCGACGGATAAATTCTTCCATTGCGGTTTTTAATATCGCCTTGCATAAAAATGCCTTCGATGAAATGAGTCTTCTTACCCGTTTCTTCGTTCAATTCTACAGCAACGTTACATTCTTCTACAACTTCTGTTATTAGTCTCATGTCTTAGATCCTTTAAAAATTTTATTTATAACGCTTCTCTGGCAAACCCTACGATTTCTTCAAAGCCTGCGTCGTCTTTCATCATTACTTTTTCCATGTCTCTGCGGTTTTTGGCATTGAGATTTTTGTAGAAATCATTTAAAAGTTTAGCATCTTGTCTAGATACCTTTACATTTTTACCATTCTTTAATCTCATGTTTCCCACTTTAACAGCTTCGCCAATAACATCGTTACCTCTATCGTCTGTTCGGTCATTTCTAGTCTTTTTGAAAACTGTACGAGTCTTACCGTCTGGTCCTGTTTGAGTAACGCCGTGTTTCATCGCAGAAGAAGTAGACTCATCTACTTCAGCTACTTCAGTCTTTTTTTTACCTTTTGCACGCATGATAGCAAAATCGTGTCCATCAATTTTACCATTTTTGTTATGGTCAAGTTTCTTTTGTCCACCACTTAAAGCTTCGTTCCACTTACCAAATGCAATGTCAGAAATCTTATCAGAAAGATCTGTATCTTCACCAACAAGTCTGTCAGCAGCTTTAGCAATACCAGCTGTTCTGTTTTTTGATTTCTTTGCAGCTTTATTTGCTTTGCCCCACTGATGGTACATATCATCATCTCTATCCATAGTATCACCTTTGGCTTGGTGGTGCTGATCTTTTGCATCTTGCTTTTCTTTATCGCTATGAGCTTTTTTGATATAGCTTCCAAGAGTTTTCTTATCTAACTCGTTGATTTCAGCTTCTTCGTTCTTTTTATCCTTTTCCCAAGGAGCTTTAGCAAGAGAAACTTTTTTCTTACCTTCAGCAGAGGCAGCAGATGCATTGTCCAATGCTTTTGCATTCGTCATATCTTTTGATTCGTTTGCTCTAAACTGACTAAACTTTCTACCTTTACGTAATACAGGTTCTTGGTCTGGTTTATCACCATAAGATGTATCATATTTAGAATCGTCTTCTTGGTCAGCAGGACGAGCAGCTTTTGGCTTTCCAATATCGCCACTAAACTGATTATCTGGAGCTACAGGATGTTGCCCGGGTTTTTGGTTATGTAAATCTTTGAAAGCTTTTTCTTCCGAAGATTTCGGTTGAGCAACTTCGCTAAGGATATTTTTAAACGTTTTCATCACTTAACTCCTAATTTTGTTTGTATATATTTATATGAATTTGTTGTTCTCATTTTATTCTTCTTCCTCTACTGGAGGATTTTCTTTGGCTTCAGCTTCAATTTGGTCTTTCATGTCACCCATTTCTTCCTCTGACATACGAAGAACGTTACGCAATACCCATTCTCTAGAATAGTATGTGCCAACATGTTCTTCAACTTCACGTAGAGTACTGAGTCTTTCACGAGTAATTTCAGCTTCTTTAAGCTCTTGGAAATAGTTATCCTGCACGAAATCGTAACGAATAGCGTTTTTGATTTCAGTAAATTCTTCTGGCGTTAAAATACCTTTAAGCACTAACTGTTTTTCAAGTAATGATGTAAAGATAGTTGTAAAACGCGCTCTTAGTCTTTTAATAAATTTACTGAACTTCAATTCATCGCGTGTAATTTCTGAAACACGTCCAAACGAATACATTGTCTCTGGCTCTAAACGCGACAGCGGAACCTTTAACGATTTATATAGTTTACGTTGGAAGTATTGCATATTCGTATCGTCTGTTAATCCGGCTGCGTTTCCGCCTGCCATCGTATCAACTTCAGTTGAACGTTCACCGCCACGACGAGGGAACCAAAAGTCTTCAGTCATAGTCATCATTTTACGAGCATCTGTTATTTCACCAGTTGACGAGTTATATTGTAACTTGTTTTTATGGCGAACCATCATATCTCTTAAATACTGCTCAGCTTTCGATTTAGGTAAGTTGCCAACGTCAATGTAGAACACTCGTCTCTCAGGAGCTCGTGTAATAGTGTAAATAACTGTTGCATCTTCCAACATCCTTAACTGGTTGAGTGGCTTTATTGAAGGATGTAAGTATGATAAGACTAATGAATTGTTTTCATTCATTACGCCTGAAGTAACCCTAGCAATAGAGTCCTTAGCAATTTTATATCCTTGAGTACCACCACTTGCAGAGCTTGTTTTATTTGAACCAAACCCTGTTTCAGAATACATATAATATTCTGATTTTACTTTTTTAACTGGGATACCTGAATGTGGATCCTTTTCACGCTTATCAACTTCACGAATGAGTTTTAATTTGCGTGGATCTACATATCGTAATTCTTTAATCCCTTCTGGGATATTATCCGGATCAATAATAACGTGATAGTTTAATCGACCATCAACGTAGAATTTTTGAAACGTTTCGTATGCTGTTGTAGAAAAATCTAATAATGACAAGATGCCATCAAACTCTTCTATAACTAATTTCTTAACTTTGTCTGGTAAATCTGTATCGTCCAAAAGAACTTCAACAACTTTATCATCTGTATCTACACTAATCGCTTCGTTGATTACTTCGTCAACAGCTTGTGCAATTTCTGGTTGGTGTGCTAATCCTCGGTATTTTGTTACCAATTCCGATTCAGTTTTAGCAGTTCCTTCCATGTCCAAGAGTGTACTATAGAAGCCACCCATTGCATTACCAACGGTGATAGCTCCATCGTCATTTTGAGGTTCAGCAAAAGAGGAAGGCGTAAAGCCCTCCTCCTGGTCAGAATCTCGTTTAATGTCAAAACCAAAAATCTTCATTTATTCACTTTCTCATTATTTAAGTAGTTGGAATGCCGGTATTACCCTCAACACGCCATAAGTCATATTGGAATGTTACGTTGAATTCTTCAATCGTATCAGACTGTGCCCAATCCATTTGGATACCGTCGATACCGACTGGGTACATACCTTCAAAGATATATGTTCTAAGAATTGAACCATCCTTACTGAACTGTGTAATTTGTCCAGTTGATTTGTAGTCTTGTGGCAATGCTCTAGTATTAGAGTCATGTGAGTTGATCGCGTTTGACCAAGCTTCCATTGCATTGCGTACTGCAAAGTCTTCATCGTTGATTACGGTCACGGACCAATCTGCAAATGTTCTATCACCGGCATACTTGATCTGACGACCAAAGTAAGGTACCGTAAACTGCCCCAGAATTGATTCTGGTATACCTGCTGAGCGGATCATAAACGGAGTTTTGATGTCAGCTTCTGGAGCAATTGGGTTAGTGATTTGACATTGGAACAGGGTAGGACGTGCACCGCCACCGACAAGCTCTGATTTGAACTGGTTGATATTGAATGCCATTTTATCTAATCTCCTATTTTCTATTCTTATTTATTTAAGTTAACTGACCAACAATTTCATCAAATTCAATGCCTGTTCTTGTAGCAACGAATGTTAATTCAATTACGTTAATAGAACGAGCTGGTTTGATGAATATGCTTGCGCGGAATTTATTTTGGTCAATTACCTCAGGAGTGTTGACAGTTGAGTCACTGATTACTCTGTAATCAATAATACCACGTCTTCCTTGGATATCACGTAAGAACGGATCTACGATATTCTTAAACTGTGTTTGAGTGAATTCATCATTCAATTCAAACAAGAAGCTTTGAGCTGCTGTAGCAATTGATTTCTCAACCGCAATAAACAACCTACGAACATTTAGACGATCAAACGCAGATGCCAGACCTAAACCAGTTTTATCACCAAATAGTACAATTCCTTGACCTACTTGAGACATAACAGGGTTAATATCTGAACCATACAATAAATCTCTCATTGCTTTACTAGGGTTAAACGCTAACTTAACAACGTTTTTGATTATACCTTTTCTAAAGCCAGCAGGAGATTCCCATGCCTCAACTCTAGCAGCCAATCCGGCCATGTCACCATTTAATGGTACCCAGCGGTATTTATCGTTATACTTATCGTATCTGTATTTGTATCCACTATCTAAGAATGAGTAAGATGAGTTTTGGATTTTATTACGATATGCAATTACGTTAGTAAGTTTTGCATTCATTTTAAGTTCGTCAACTACAGCCTCTTTAGATGGTGAGATAAACGCAACGCAATCTTTTCTTGTTTCGCAAATGTTAGAAACAATGTAGTTTGCTCTTACTGCGGCATCATCGCCTTTACCTTGAAGAACGAACGCAATGTCGATTTCGTTGGCACTTCTTAAAGTATCCAATGCGAAGCCTAATTGACCTAGCGTTGCAGTTGATTCTGTAACCGGTGATGTTGCACCAGCCATTCTTTCGTATTTAGCAACCGAAGCGCTCGCAGTACCAATTGGTGCCGTGTTAGCAATTTTTACCCAAGATGAGAAGTTTTCAATCACTGTCTCATAATAGTTAGTAACACCTTGTGGTGAAACCGCGCCTGCTGATGTTGAAATGTTTTCGAATTTTTCTAATACGAAACCTTTAGTACCAGAAATTTCCCCACCTGCGTCAATAACCGCTACGTGAATATTTCCTGCGTCTGGCTTCCTAGAGAATGTTCCTCCATGTTGCCATTTCTTTTTCATTGACAATTTAGCTAAGTCTGTTTCAGCTAATGTGTATTTGTTTGTGAACTCGATGTCATATGAGTATAGAGCAAGGAATGATGTATTAGCATCTCCCTCAACTGCTTCAACTTCTACTGCTGTCTCTGTGAATGAGCTAACTCTTAGTTCTTGGTAACCAATTGACTCGTTACCGATTTCTAATACATCACCTGCGGCTAAATCCATTAGGTTTTGTGTATTAGCTGTTTCAAATTGAACGTTAGAAGAGTTAAAGTTAATAATCTGATCTACTGTTACGTCTGAAATTTTATTTGTTGGAATTCCTGCTACCGCAACGAATGGATTTTCGAAACCGGTTGAAGATACCCAAGCAACTTCTAGTGAGTTACCAAGCTCACCTTTATACTTCGCTTCAAAAGCACCGTAGGTACTATCATCTGAAACGACGTCGTTGTTTGCATCAAGTGTGATGTCTAATGTTGTACTGTTAGCTTCGGTTGAACCATCGTCTGCACGAACAACATACAGTGCATTTGAATATGATAAGTAATCAGCAGCTGTAAAAAATGTTTCGTAATTGTCATCATTAGGTGTTCCAAAACGATCTACGAGTTGGTTTTCTGATGATATCAATAATGGTTCGTTAGTCGGGCCCCACCTAAACACACCGGCTATAGCAGCAGGTGGATTTGTGATGGCTGGTACTGCCTGAGAAGCATCAACTTCTCTAACGATAACAGAGGGACTTACGGAAAAAGCCATATTTTTCTCCTTTATGTATTGAAAACGCGTTAATCTTGTTTTATGTATTTCTTACTGTTTCTATTTATAAAAAAAGGTATTCTATAAATTTTGTCACAGTACGAGGCCGTCGTCTTCATAATAAAAATCTTCGCCACTATCAACAAAGCCAAAAGGCAACAGTTCTTCCTCAATTTGTTCTTCTGTCTTTTCTCGTAACTTTATAAGTGTATTTATGTCAGTCATATCTTTGAAATATGCCTGTTCAGTCATCCATGCAAACAAAACTAGGTTCATAACTAAATCGTCATGAAATCCTGACTCTGCTTCGAATGAGTTCGCCTTTTTAGAGAACCGGCTAATCTCTTGTATAGTATCAAAATCTTGAATAATAAGTTGGTTTTGTTCAACTAACATTTTAAGCATACTACAACCAGTTGCTTTAACGTTTTTAGTTGTTCGTATTCCATTATCTACTTTTTTGCCAAACCCACCAGTAAGCATTTTACCAGAGCGTCCGTTGTTTGCGGTGTATAATATATTGTCATAACCATAATCCATTAAGAGAACATCAGCAACCTGTTCTCCAATATCGTTAACTTCAATTAAAATTGCAGCGGTATTATATACTTGTCCTATTCTAAAACAAACCGATGCAAAGTCAATTGGTCCGACCATGTTATCTCTAAAGACCGCCACTTGTTTATATGGCATTTCAGTAATATCAATTACAGAAAAACATGAGTAATCTAATCCTTTACCACGAGCAACATCGACAGTCATACAATACTGTCGTTCTGGAACTGGTTTTTCATATTGTATAAACCCATCATGTTGGGCTATAGGTGTTGCGTGTAATAATTCTTTTAGTTTCCAACCTGCAATAAGTGTACCAGAACTACCTAGGAACTGACAACAATATTCTTGGTTAAACTTTTCTTCGTCGTGGTCTAATGCTTCGATTGTTTCTTTTCGCCATTTTTCATCGCGACCCGGAACATCGTGCCACATAACTTCTTCGTATTCGTAACCATTGCTGCCTTCTTTTGCGCCAGTACATGTTTTCCAAAAATGGTTTAATCCATTTGGAGTAGAAGTCATTAAAAGTTTTGTTGACTCGCCAGACGAGATAGTAGGATAAACAGATGCGAAAAATTCGTCATATCCTTCGATGAATGCAACCTCGTCAAGATATAGAAAATTAACAGACTTACCACGAATAGCACTTGACGACGTAGTACCTGCCAAAACTTGACAACCATTCTCAAGTGCAATGTTTCCTTTGTTCCATTCTTCAACCCCTTGTTGCAGCCATTTAGGTAATGCCTCAAATGCAAGTTTAACTCTTGCCATAACTTCTCGAGCAGCGTCACCTTTGTTTGCCAAGATAGCAACGGTTTTAAATTCGTTAAATAAAACATAGTGTAAAATGATAGCCATTGCGGTAGTTGTTTTACCAGACTGACGTGCCGTTAAAACAGCCAAACGTCTATTGTCAGTAATTTTCCGCGTAATACTTTCTTGGTAATCGTACATCTTAAATGGAACTAATCCTTTATCGACGTGTACAATTTTAATATAATTCTTGGCAAAGTAAATAGGATCCTGTGCGCATTTCATATACTCTTTTAAAAGTTCAGGCGACCACTCTATCTCTTCGCCAATCCTCTTAAGATTTGAGTTTCCTAAATAACCATCAGCCATTCTCAGTATCTTTCAACATTTTTAATAAGTCAGCAGTAGATACGATAAGATTGTTATTCACAGTGTTAGTTTGTGCAGCTTCTTTAGGTGCGTTAATCTCTTCCTCTGCAAACTTCTTCTTAGTTGAAACATCAGCGAAATCTTTGTTGGCATCAAGCAGAGTTTTCATTAGAGTAGAAACAACTTCAAAGCCACGTGCTGACTCTGATTGCTTAGCAATTTCTAGCATTTCTCTAACCGCATCGTTTCCTAACTCGATAACACCTTCTATATTTTCACGGACCTTTGCAAGATCTCTAAGGTTTTCGTCGTCCTCGTCAGTTACTACCGCTGGAAGTATTTCTTCAACAACTTCAGCTGGCTGCGCCGCCAATTCTTCTTCTCTGATTTCTGAAAGTGGTCTAAGTCCGAGGTTTTCAGCTATTTTATCATTCATATTATTCACTCACTATAGTTTTAATAATACCCCAGTTGTCATCAAACTCAATGTCTTGGTATGGAATTGATCCAAAGTCTGGAGAAGATATAGTCACTGCTGGTGGATTTCTGTATCCTAAACCAGCGTCGGTTATAGTTATTGATTGAATGTCTCCATTGTTACCAACATTTGCTATAGCGGTTGCTTGTGTAGATGTAGGTGCGGAAACATTGATTGCAGGGGAATTCGCGTAAAACTTCCCTGGGTTATTTATTGTAATTGAGTCTATGACACCATTTACTAACGTTGGTGTTAGTGAAGCAGCAAATGTTGACGGACTATCGTCAGGATCATCAATCGTAACAATTGGAGCCGTTGTATATCCAGATCCACCAGAAGTAACATCAATAGAAATTACCTCACCGTCAGTCACTGTTATTGAGGCTACTGGAAGATCCTTATCAAAGTTCTTGGTAAATAAATCGCCTGTTCTTGCAGTAGTTGGTATCGTATATGGATCACCGCTATTAGCAGTAGGCATATCGCCTGTTGTTTCCCAAGTTACGTTATCTAAGTATCCAAGGAAACTTCTGTTAGCTCCATCAAATACTGATTCGTTACCTTGTGCATCACCAGCTTGATATGTATGTCCTGGGAATGCAACGTTACCTGCTCCACGTGTTTCTTGCGTACCATATAAGCCATTAACATTAATACGAATAAGGTTTGTGTAATGTTCTACTTCTACGTGGTTCCATTGGTTAACGATTAAATTTGTATCAGAATTAACAACTGGTGAACCACCATATTGGAACCTAACATTACCAGTATCAGCAGTAAAGAATATTTTTGTAAATGGCGCAAAGAGTACTGACATTGGATTATTACCACCTGGGAAAGAGGTTGGATAAATCCAAAACGATACTTTATATCCAGTGTTAGAATTAAAATAACCAGAAAACGAATGTAAAAACGTAACATCATTTTCATTATCATGTGCTAATGCGTCATCACCAAATTTAAACTCTGCAGCCACATTTGGTGGAGGTGCTATTGAAAAACTTGGAGTACTATAAAAGTTGCCTGGGTTTGATATAGATACGTTGGCAACAGCATCGCCACTTAACGTTGCAGTCGCGGTTGCTGTTGTGATAGGGCTGTCTGGAAGTCCTACAGACACTGTCGGTAAATTACTAAAGAAACCCCCACCGTTGTTGATTGATATGCCAGTAACCGCCCCGTTTGTTATGGTCGATGTTATATCTGCATTTGCTACGTCAGGAGCTCCGATAGTAACAATAGTATTTGCGTTATAGTTTTCACCGTCGTTAGTTAATGTAATACTACTTACTGAACCTGTAGTTAGGTTAGATACCGCGGTTGCTGTTTCGCCTACATCGGTTATTGGAGTATTAGCAGTTGACAAGCCGGGTTGAATATCAACACCTTCCATGAATGGAGAATTACTATCAGTACCATTAAACATATCAACGTCAACGAATTTGATAACCTTTTTCTTTTTCTCTGGTCCAAAATAATAACCTCTAAGTGTAAAGGTTAGTGTATGTAAAACCATTTGTCTTTCGTCAAATGCACCTTCATAAAGATCCTCGATTGTTACACTGTTTAAAACAACAGGTATGTCAATAGGATCCAAATCTGGTATCATCTTGGCACCAACAGTCCAGTCTGGGGTAAAGAATGGTATAATTTGTTCTAGGATTTTAGTGGCATCTTCTGAATACTTTGTCATAATGTATAGAGAAAAATCTAAATTATATGGTACAGGATTATAAAGGTAGTTGCGAGCATTGTCATCTTCTGCTTTACCACGTTTAATCATTTTACCTGTCGTTGCTAATTTACGAGTAGGATCATATGAAATGTTTTGTATTTCAAAAGACATACGTGGTAACGTCATAGCAGGACGACGACTATTAATTAAATCAGGATCAGCTGCTACCCTCGCCAATATCTTTTGATATGGCGCATAGGCTAATGGTACAATCATTTCCTTTTGAAGAACACCGGCGTTATCGTGTCTTTGGATCTTTAACTGATTAAACAGTGTTCCAAATAACGCTACGTATTTTCTTGTAGTTGAGTTATAAAAATAATTTGCGATTGCCATATTGTTAATCCTGTATAGAAATGTTTTCGCTGAATGGGTCCATTTCAGAGAAGTCTAATATATCGTCTGCCTGTTCTTCAAAATCAAGGTTATTGGCAAGTGGGTCAACATTTTGAAGCGATGTAAGAGATGTAACCGTATTTGCTGATGTATCAATGTCTGCAAAGTAATTATCAATTTCATAATAGCCAGTATCAAATGTTTCACCAGAGTATTCAGCCAATTCGCATCTCATATCATATACTTGTAATGCGCCTGTTTGGTAGAATACGCTTTCGTGTTCAACGTGTTGGATCTTATACATTTTTTGATTAAGTGGTAACCAAATCATTTCGCCTTCAAGTGGACGTAATCGAGTATCTTGTTCGCGCGTAACATATTGCTCAAAGGTACGTATAGCAACAGTGAATGTAATTGAGTCACGAATTTGTAGACCAAACTTAGATAAGAAGTCGCCTTCGCCTTCAAAGCCGTCAACGTTTTTAATGTATACTTCAAAATCATAATACTTATCAAACGTTGGCAGATCGTCTTCGTTTAGAATTTTATCAATATTCTGATGTAATCTTGTAATGAATTTAACGTCCAAACCATATATCTTAATTGACTCGATAACTAAATCGTCAATTAAGTTTTGTTCGTATACGTTTTCATGATTTCTAAAAAATGCGTTCGTTGCCATAACTTATCCAATAAAATTGTAAGTGAGAGGTTGAAGCGATCTTATTGCGTCTTCTTCAATTCTCTCCCTGTCAGCTCTCGCCTCTGCTAATATCTGTTCCCCGTTGAACTGTACACCACCAACTAAACTCATTTGATTAAATTTAGTAAGGTTCATACCCCATTGTTCTCTAACTAAAACTGCAGCGTAATTTTGCAGCCATCTGTCTGTCCACAATTCAGCATAAGCATCTTCATCTAAAATGTCGTATGCTTCAATAATAATATAGTTACCAACAACCCACGATTTAGTATCAGTGTCGATATGTAATTTGTTTACGTACTTATTATAACGCACTAATGGTTTACCAACAAGAAGTTCTTGCATAAACTCAATATGTTGCATTGTCATATAATAATTCTGCATAGAGTAACTAGTCATATCTTGTATGTTATTTAAAACGAATTGATAATTAACATTAAACATGCCAGTACCTGTAGAAATACTAGTATCAAAACTAAATATTTTTGAAATACCAAGAAGGTGTGGCGGCAGAGTAATGTATCCGTTTTCTTTATCAGTTTCTGTAATCTGATGTTTAAGATATACTAATTGACTACCATTATAATGATAATCTCTCCAAAAAGAAACAGCCTCATCTACGCGATCATCAACTTGTTCGTCAGCAACGTTAATCTGAATTACTGGTGCGCCAATCTTTCTTAAAATAAAATCTTTGAAATCTTCTCTAGACTGAGGTTGTGCCATGTCTTATCCTAACTCTTCTCTAATGATTATCTTGATGTATCCTGAGTTAGGAAACGTTTCAATTTGACCGTTAGTATATGTTACTTGGAATTCTGCATTGTGAATTCCAGTATTTGATGTATCGCCAGCTTGCCAAGGATAAGATACTATACCCTTTGTAGCGTTAATAATAGATACAGTACCTAAATTAACTAAGCTTGAGCCTTCTTCTGTTGACATATTAAACTTTATTTCTGAAGCAAGGATCAATGATTTTGCTCGACCAGTTGAGTCTGTTAAGACGGCTTCAATGGACGGAGCAGTGTCGTTTTGCTTTATGTAAAAATTCGCCGCCATGTGTTTATCTCCAAGGTTTACTTTTATTTATTAAAATAAATTAGTTTCTAACTTCAGCATAAGTTAAACCAATATTTTTTAGTTTTATATCGTTTGGTTCTGATGCTCTACGTATAATAACATCATTCTCTCTATTATTTGTCAGCTCTATAGTATTAAATCCAGAGCGTGCTTTGTTTGTAAGCGTATAGTTAATTACGTTTGAATTAAGCGAAAATCCAAATGCTCCAGTAGTTTGACCCAGCGAGAATTGAGCCATAGTACCAGATATCGTAATCGGAAATAGTATATCCGCGGTACCAGCAATTACCGAGAAACCACTTGAGGAAGCAGTAAAGTCAATTTCGTTATTACCAGAATATAAGTAACTCTGTATACCAAATTCAATTCGAGCAGGTTCAGTTAGAGTAAATGGTATTGCACCACTAAATTCACCATATACCGTCGGCGTTACAATTCCAGCCTGAACATCAAATGTTAATGTTTGATCTAACTCAGCAAGTACTGGTACAAAAACATCGGAACTAAACGTATAGTCAAACGTGCTTGAAGCCTCTCCAGCGATAGTTGAAAAACCACCTCCAAAGAAGCTCAAATCTAGTGTTGATGTAAATACGCCATTTGCGGACATTTATTCAGTCCTTATGCGCCACCAGCGGTAATTGAAAATGTTGTTATAGTAATTTGCTGACCAATAGCAATGTTAGTGTTATCTAACTGCATATCGCCACCAGCACCTGACGCTGTGATTGTACCTTGCATATGGCAAACTGTTCCATCGCTTTGATGAATTCTAAAATAACCNNCCTGACGCATCAGCAGACAAGTCTTGCCAATTACCAGATAACTGAATTACGCCACCTGAAGGAACTGCTAACCATTCGGTAGGCAATATCATAGTAGCAACAATGTTACCAGTATTTGCTGATTGACATTCTGTAGGTGTAGCACCTGTTGCGATAGTTAAAATAGGGTTTGCACCGACTGTTGTCTCTAATGACTGAAGTGTACCATTACGAGCTCCCGGTGATAACTGAAAAGCCATCTTTCTCTCCTTTGTTTCAATATTATTTATCTATATTTATAAAAAAAGAGTTGACATATAAATCCAGTGTGATATAATAGATTTATCTACTACAAAACAATAATAATGTTATCTTCGTTCAATATCGTCTTCCGATAGAGTACTTCCCATCCATACTTCAATTACTTTGACTGGACGGTCTCCAACGTTGGTCGCGTGATGCCAACATCTTACTGGAATATCAATACTGTCACCAGTCTTATATACTTTAGATGTAGAGTAACCATTGCCAAATTCTAAATCCATTTTCAATTCACCATCAACGATATGCCAATGTTCGGAACGAACAAAATGGCGTTGGTCTGATAATGATTTACCAACATCAACCGACAGCTCTTTTACTTTCCAATGACCATTCTGATCTAGGTCTCTATATTTACCCCATAGTCTTTGCGTTGTTGGCTTATCCCATTTGTTTAAGATCCATGAAGAACTATTCTTTTTATCTTCGCCGCCAACTCCAAACACAAATGATATATTGCATTCATCGCGTAGTTCTTTAGCAAACTCTACTTCTGGTGTTGTTCCTTTTTTACGATCGCCGCCATTAGCAAATAGAATCTCTGATCCTCTAGGAGCTTGCTTAGCCACATAACGAATAGCATCACATGCAGTATCGTCTGAGTCGTCAAATGTAAATACATGACCTACACATCCAATCTCTTTAATAATAGCCATTCGTTCTTCAACAGACATAAAAGGTCTACCCTTTTTACGAGTTAACCATTCATCACTGTTAAC
>ENA-UZXB01004622-UZXB01004622.1-metagenome-genome-assembly--contig:-Day-2-1m-contig-4622_pt1 | contig 23910 bp, 17 predicted proteins | sample MGYA00260339_ERZ794899 | MGnify/ENA metagenome assembly ERZ794899 | reverse complement strand
AGCAAGGAGCATTTAAGTAAAATTCAAAATGACAGAAATAGAAATGAAATTATAGCCCACATAAACTTTAAATTAAAAGAACTCACAAATATTAAAAGTGATTTCTTAATAGTATCAAAATCATCGTTTGATAAACGATACAAAATATTGTCAGTAAATAAATTAGATTACGGTAAATTTATATAAAACACTATTACTGAACCGATACAACATTCATTTCACGTCACTTTCAATAGTTATCGCTGCATAACTAAAACATGTTTCTGCTATCTAATTTAGTAATTAAAGTTCGATTCTCACAGGCTCCAAAATTATTCTCGGAAATAACTTTTTATCCTCAAAGATAATTTAGCATGCAATTTTTTAATCACGAAACCCAAAACCAAATATAAACTTGTATAGGATAAAGGTATAATTAATCTATTGAATCTATATATAAATCGAGCTCATCAAAATTAATAGCCTTTAATTTTTTTAAGTAATCAACAACCTCATCTGTAGTAGAAAATGGACCATGGTGTCCAGCATCACCATGATTATCTGTGTCTTGTATTTCGGGGCAATTAATTACTTTTTGAAGTTTGAATTCACCACTATCATCTTGATATTCAGTAAATACAAGGTTTATATAATTCATTTCTTTTTTTATTGTTTCTGTTACTTCATGTTCTCCGTCTCCTTCGTCAGAAAATTGAATTGTAAGTTCCAGAGCTTCAAATGTATTGTCATGAATATCAAGGAATTCAGATTTTTCCATAGCAATCCAAATTTCACCATCAATATTTGACTCAATTTCATTTACTTCTACAGGCTTTGATTGAATCAAAGGATCAATTATTTTATGTGGTTGATTGTCCAAATTAAAGGAGGTTGCGCCATCAAACATACGGGACATATCTTCGACATTAGAAACATCCCATTTATTTAAAGGTTGATTGATTGACTATTCATTACAAAATCAATCACATTTTCGAGGCTTGTGAATCTGGTAATAATTTTAGGTAGTTTAGCTGCTTTCTTAAATATTTTTATTTGCAGCCTTGATTTCTCTATGTTTATATATAATAGTTAAAAAGACCGAACAGCACGAGAAACAGTAGATTGGCCTTTAAATAAGGTGCCCTGATGGCTTAGATGGCTGTAGCTTTTGTCAAAATATTGTACGATAGGCTTATATAGTTCTTTATTCTCCGACGAACTCCAATATGGATATGAGTCATTTTCAAATCCACCAACAAGTTTGGTTTTCCAATTTACATAAATTGCTTTTAGCTCCTCCTGAGTTGGTAAACGCCAGTCATCATATCCGTTTAAGACCAAATCATCGCAGGCTATTTTCGCATCATTCCACTTAGATTCCCCTAAATCTGTTACCGCTACCACTAACCCTTGTCCATTTTCTTCATACACCACATAACCGCCATGTTTAAATTGAGAACGCACTCCTGTTGGCTTTACACTATAACCAGTCATTTGTTCTATCTCTGCCAAGAGTCTTTTATCATTCCAAGAAAATGTACCTGCAACCTTACCCATTGTTAAAAATGACAGACCTGAATTTGTATCAAATTTGTATAAATTTCCCGATCCATTCCCTTCAGAGGTATATGCAAGTGTTGGATTTGCATTGAATCTACCCCAATCTAATTTATATGATTCCATTTCCTTTCTATAGTAGTTGCTGTTTCTCTTAGGGCTTTCAACTACTCTTCTATAACCTTCATGTTTTAGTAAAAAGGCTTCCAATGCAGTCGCACTATTACTTTCATAAGCAGCTTGTGCCATACCTGTTTTTACAGAAAACCCACGAACATAAAATTCCCATTGTAGCATTAGTGATTGTAATGCATTGATAGATATTTGCTTGCGCAAGTAAAATGTTTGTGTTTGCTCTTTGTAAGTTATTGTAAATGGTAATACTATTTTATTTAGCGTTTTATAAGTTTCTACTTCAGGTGCTGTTAAACTAATGGCAGCTAAAGTTTTAATACAATAATTTGCACAAAAATCCATATTTTTATTGGTTGTAGCAGTTACAACTAAGGGAATTTCCCACGTCTTACTTTCAGCATCTAAACTTTTAGGTTCACCACTTTTAATTACATAGTCAAATGAGGTTTGCATGGGTTCGTGTAGCAAGCCCACCATCTCTGACACAGCGTTTATTTCGCCTTGTTCGTTTAATAATTGTTGTTTGATATTAATGGCAAACATGCCGCCCTTAATTTCAATAGCAATACCCTTTGCCTGTACAAAACTTTTTAATTTACTAATTGACACCAATGCTTTTAAAGTAACACCCCACGTACCATCTGGTAATTGAGATTCGTTAAGCATATCATACGATTGAATGTTACCGCTTGATACGGAAGACATTTGATCGGCAACTACCTGGTCATTAAAAATTTCGGTTTTTGACGAAATAAAAGCTCCATAGGCTTGCTCAATGGCACTTCTTAGAGCTGCCTGCTTTGCATCATCTAAAGTTTTACCACTACTACTTACGGTGATTGACACATTCTTGTTTTCATCTTGTGCGTTTACAGTTGTACAAATAGCAAATGCAAACAGGACTAAAAGGATTTGTATTCTTAATTTCATATTTATTTTATTATTTTATAATAGATGTGAGTGGTTTTATTGTCAGGTGATTCGAAACTGGTTAAAAATTCAATACCATATAAAAAACCCATTGCTTGTTCCTTAATAATTTCGGTAGATGTCACCTCTGTACTTTTATCGTTTTCATCAGTTCTTAATATTGATTCTGAACTAATAGTAGCGCCATTAAACATTGTATTGGCTTGTTGCTTAGCCTTCATTTGAGCAACTCTATTTCTTAAACTAAAAGAGGTGTATTTTGAATTATCGAGCGTAACAACTGCAATGAAATATTTATTATTTGGAGCAGAGACTATTTTTGCTCCATCAAAAGGTTTCTTTTTAAAAGATGTTTTAATGAATTCACTTAGTGTTTCACACAGAAAAAGGAAAGTAGTTTTATTCAGACTACTGTTTTCAATAAGGCTAATCATTTCAAATTTAACAGAAGGTTCAGCAAAAGTTACCTGTGCCGCCTCTTGTGCTTTTGTTAATGCAATTTTATTGTTTTTTTCAGTAGAATCAGGCTGTAAATTGTTTAACGTAATTGCAACGACATAATATTTAGCCTCTTCGCCTTCAATTATTTTAGCACCCTCAAAAGAAGATGAATTGTACAACCGCTTCACATAATTAACCATGGAGGTTTTGTCATCATTGTAGGACTGGGCGTATAAAATATTATTAAGGAATAATAATATTAGAATTTGAAAAATTTTCTTCATTAATTGTTTGTTTTACTAATTATGCTCAAATTGTTGAGTAAATGATTGATGACCTCTACAAAGCACCAATCTAAATACCCATTTGAATATAACCATTGATAATTTATACTTATTGGGTGCTTAATTTTATTATTTCTAATATGAATATGGTAAGCTAATATTAGCAATTCTGCCGGAATTGATTTACATTGATTTTTGTTGATTCTAAATTGTAAACCTCCATTTGGCATCCATTTTATGAAAGTATAATTGCCCCCAATATTTTGATTAGGTAAAAGAGATTTCTGTAATTTTAATAAAAATAAATATCCTTTAATCATTTCTATTTTCATTTATTGAACCCACAGTCAAAATACTAAATAGATAAGTTTTATTTAGTATTGCATTCTCCATAATCATCTCCAATAAATATTATTATAAGTTACTTTTTTAGGTTGGTTTTTAGCATATTCAACTGCAATTTCACGCGCATTATTAGAACTAATTTTATCTAATTCATAATTGCGAGAAGATTGCTTTTCGCGGTACGTGTCATTTCTTTTTCCTTTTTCGTCTGCAATGCGTACTTGTTCTTTTTGAGCAGCAACTTTATCTTTATATTGTTTCATCTTAAACCGCCATCTTGCTTTTTCATCTTCTTTTAGCTTAGCATCTATTGTTTTAATAAAAGTAGTTACCTCTGCCTGGCAACTTGCAATAGGATTGATAGTACTTAAAATACTCGCTACCTTTTCCGCACCTGTAGGGTTTCTTGCTGCAGCCCAAAGAACTTTAGCTTCATTAAATTTTATTTTACAATCTGCATCCATTTTTTGTTGGTAAATACCAGAAATTGTGTCTAAACATTTAAAATAACATTCTTGGCAAACTTCAGGCACTAACGTAAGTTTATAAATAGCGGCATCGTATTTTTCTTGTTTTACTAACGTTTGAGCATCTTTTATTATAAAGGCACATTGCGTTACATAGTAGTCAATAATTTTCTTTTTCCCTTCTTCTAAAAACGCTAAAACCATTTTGTTTTTCGGGTTTATCGTTTTAAAAGCATTTATCAATGCTTTATTTTCATTTGTACCTACTCCTTTTAAGTTAAGGGTAATATTAGAAAAAATGATATTTGTTAAAGCATCACCTATAAATAAGGTAATTTCTAAGTTTTGAGCAATTAGTTGTGGAGGACCCCCAATAATATCTTTTGTGCCTACATTGATAGCTGCAGTAATTATAAAGCGTGGATTTACTTGGCTACCACCCATCCCGTTTTTACTAGTAACTTGATTCAGTTTGGTAATTAATAATGCTTTTGCTTGAGAAGGGACTTGACTATTATCTGGTATATGAGCATTTAGAACTATACGCCCAAAGTCATTCAGTTTAATTTGTGCATTAATTGGGTTATTAAACCCTAGTAGTATTAAAAAAAGAAGTAGTTTTTTCATGTGTAGTTATTTTTCCCCCAATACTAAGATTACTTCTCCTAGTCCACGAGTCATTAGTTTAATTTCAAAATTAAAGGGTGGTGATTTTAAATATTTCTGTAAGTTTTTAGCAAACTGTCTTGCGTTAATTGCTCTATTTCTTTTATCATAAAGTGGTATTCTCACTTGTTCATAGGTTGCTTTGTTTTCTGTTGCATCACTTTCACTAAAACGACCATTCACCGTATTTTCTGAAAGCCAATCATAAATTAAGTTTATTAATTCCTCATCGTTAAATTCTGATTCTAAATCATATTCCCAACTATCCCATTTTTTTACGGTCATTCTAATTTCTCGACCATTTATAAACATATCATCAAAGTGCGCTTGCAATTGCCCCACAAAAGGGTCTATATTAGAAAGTATGGCGTTTTGCAACAAGACAGGTACAATATCCGTATTATTAGCCGTGCCATTACCTGTAGAGGCGGCAATACGCTTGTTGGTATAAGCATCAAAGGCTTCTAAAATAAAGGAAATGACCTTGCCATTATCCGTTCTATTTACTTTCCACCATATTTGGATAATAATATCTGCCTTCGCCTTATTTTTAAGCATGTCTAGTGGACTTTCTGAAATAGAAGAACCAGAAGTTTTGCTCATAGTCATATTGTCTTCGGCTGTTCTAGTTTCAATAGCTTTTAATTCTTGCTCTGCATCTTTTAAAGGAAACCCACGATCAATCATTAGTGCGCCAATCTTACTTATTACCTGACCAATTTCTGTATCTTCTTGAAAAGCTTGTTTATAATTAGGTACTTTTTGTTTTGTTCCCTGATTGTCAAATTCTGTCATAAAATAACGCTGTCCACACCAATTGTCACTTGGTAGTATCATTAGCGTTGGTTTTTTAGCTTGCCCAAATACAGTGCTTACTGTAGTAAACAGTACTATCGTTATGATTAAGAGTTGTCTTTTATTCATATTAAAATCCATTAGTTAGTGGTTTAATTATTTTCTGTTCTTCGAGGTATTTACGCAAATGATTTATGGAAACAGATACCTGATATACTTTCCAGTTTTTTTTCCCTAAACGCAGCGGTAATGTTGTTTCGGAAGCAGAGTTTCTGGTATACATTGACCACTTCCCTTTACGAGCAAAAAATGATTTTTCTATTTTTTTGAATGCCTCTTGCTCCTCTGCTTTGTTTAAAATTGGAGGCTGAGTTGAACAGCCTTTATTACCGGCTACGCCAGAATACAATATAGCATTAACAGCATCTTTTCTTGCGTGTTCAGCTTTATAACGCGACCCTTTTTTTGTGTCCCAAATTTTAATTGTAAGATATCCATCAGTTTCGATGGTAACGCACTGGGTTTGGTAAGTCCTATTTTTGCTACTAAAAGAAAGCAAGGTTAAACTACAAAGTATAAGTATCTGATATGATTTAATAAATTTCATAATTATTTATATTTTAGAATTTTAATAAAATCTTAAAATTATACAACTATTTAGCGCTAATTTATTGGAAAATAAGTTTTACATCCTCAAAAGAAATATAATAATTTTTTCATAATGTTACCCGTTGTGCATTATAAATAGTTAAAAAAAGTTATTCATTTGACCTGTAAAAATCATATATTTATCTGATAATCAAACAATTAAATATAATAAACAACTTTAAAGTAAAATTACAATAAAATTTTAGAAGTCTTGGCTACAATTACAGAAAAGGAGCAATTTTTACGTCAAAACAGAACACCAAAACTAAAAGACATTGAATTAATCGCTATGAATTTAACTGCAGAATATATGGGTATAGACAGTGAATGTCAGTTGTTTCGAGATATTCCAGCAGTTTTATTTTCTAAAATAGAGCGATCCGTTTACAATAAACGGAAGCGAAAATTATTTTTTGCCATTGAATTTATCAGAACTCAACTCTCCCATTAAACGATGTTTTATCACCTAATATAGGTGAGGAGAATTATACTACCACTAATAAACGGAGAGCGGATGATAAAGGATTTATCTTTTGAGCTTTCTAATATATTAAATTTGGATAAAGACTCCATTTTCATAACACGAAGCAGTGATGCGGATAGACGTGTAAAAGAAATAAAATTAAACATTGATATTGTTGTGAAATGAAGCTAAAGGTTTCATCTCAGGTTTAGAAATTTTTAAAAATAGTTAAATCAGCCCTAAAATAGTTAGATTTAACTCCCTTTAGCTCCACGATGAAGCGACCTGGCGCAACCAGGGATGAACACAAAAAAATCTGCCAAGCTAGCTTGAGCAGATTTTTAGTTTTAAGACCTCTGGACTGCGAGGACAATACCAGGGCACTTCCTAAGCGGAAGGTTAGAGAAAAACCTACGGTTACAACGTCTCCACTTTTTATTCCCAAGAATAAATTATTGTTCTTGGGAATAGTGTTTTTTGAATACTTCTATTAAAACTCTCGAACAGAGCGAACAAATATCTCTCCATCTAATGAAATATTATTATTATCATATTGAATACCGGTACCAAAATTTTGTCTCCATGCAGTTTCTTCAGAAAAACCATTAACGGAATAGATTGATTGATTAGATGTCCAATATGTTTTGGTTCCAAATGAATCTCCAAAGGCTTCAATATCTGTTTTAAGAGAATACATTTGAGCTAACTCGTATCTTGTAGGAACTCTCCAGTCTGTAAAATTTTGACCATTCTCTGAATGTTTTGAAGGATTAGATATAACGTTTTGAGCGTTATACCATGATGAAAGGCCCTGATCTGTTGTTTCGCAAACCAAGCCGTGCTTACCATCCGCTGAGACCATAAAAACATAACCTCCAAGTTCTGGCGAATAACCAGTAGAATATACCGGTGAAGAAACACTCTCAGCTACTTTTGCATGTAATGCGTACGGAACACTCATTAACTGACTTGTACCTGAAATGACATAATTACTACCACCTGTTGGATCGGTCTCTGTTTTTATAAAATAAGGCCCAGTACTCCAATCTATTGAGCTAAAATCGTCTGAGGTGGCACCCATACCAATTTCAATACTCACAAGACCGTTTTCATTTGAGGTTGGAGTATGGATTTCTACATAAACCGCTGTTCCTGTTGTTGTATTTTGTAAAATACTAATTTGCATACTCACTGCTGTATCACTGACTAGTTGACCATCTGCATCTCTAACAACTGCCTGGTAACTCATCTTTTCTGGTATTGTTTGTGAAAAACTCCCTGTACTTAATAATAATAATGCTGCTATGAAATTGTAAATTCTTCTCATCTGATATTTATTTTTTTATAATTTTAAATGTTTTTAATTCATTATTTTTTTGGCTTACTTTCAACACATAAGTCCCTACTGAAAGTCGGTGTAAACTTATCGAAGTGTCTAAACTGGTAATTTTTGCACTAGACACAACTTTACCTTGAATATTTAAAAGAACATAGCTTAAATCAGTAAGAGTAATATCTGTAATATTAAGCTTCACATGATCTGATGAAGGATTAGGATAGACCAAAACTTCTAAGTTTACTGTCATCAATTGTTGATTACTTAATATAAATAGTTCGAAATTTTGTTGAACACCTTCACTGATACTGCCATTATTAGCAGTAGATGCAGTATAAAATACCTGACCCAAAGTATAACTTGAAGTGCCTCCACTCCCTGTAGCTTCTCCTCCAGAAATCGCAACAGCATCTTGGGATTGTAATGTAAATGAGACTAGTAACGCACATGTTAAAATTAGTGTTTTGTTCATATATGTATTATTTATGAAGTTAAAAATTACTCCTTAATTAAAATTAATAAAAAAATGAGATATATCACGTTTTGATCTATAAAATCAAAAAGAAATACATTAAAAAATTACGTTCAAAAACTAAAGCAACAAATTAAATTCGTGGTTTGCAAAGAACTTAAAAATAGTTTAAAAAGCGCCTGATTAAGTTTTTCTGTTGTAATTATATTTTATTAAATATTGGAACTAAAGTTTATGGTTTTACTCCAATCTTCCAAAAAATACTTCGATTTTACTCCTCTCTGCTCCACTAAAAAACCCCTTAAAACCCGTTTCCGGGTTCTACGGGACTTGATGCTTGCGCTTTTTGCGGGCTTAATAAAATGAACGTGCCAACAGCGGTAAGTGCAGCATATTTTCCATAAGTAACCATCTTTTTTATGGCGTCTTTACGTGAAATATCTTGTTCTGTAATTTTATTAATATTTTTCATAAAATTATTTGGTTTTAAATATTCGATAATTACTTTTTTATTAAAAATGGCCTTTAATATTCCTAACTAATTTAAATACAAACCATTCATTCATATTGTTATAGAGAAATCATTATTGGTAATTCCATAAAAAGAAGTTACATGCATTTGTTTTCTATGAAATATTTTTTTTAATGTGGTTCTTATTCTATTATAATTTTCTTATTCAATTGCCCTGTTTCCGTATTAACGTTTACAATATAAACACCTCGCGCTAATTTTGGTAAAGAAATATCGTTTACTCCATTTGTTGAAAAAGAGGTATTAACTACTTGTTTACCGAGAATATTAAATAATTTTACTGTTGTTTCTCCCTGAGATAAGCCAGCAATTCTTATTTTAGAATTATCTAACTTATAAACACTTATGCTAGTTAATAAAGCATCAGAAGAAACACTCAAAACACTTTGCGTTGTATGAATAAAGAATCTTCCTGCTCCATTTGTTTCTGCAAGTGTTACTTCATATTTTGTATTTTCTTGATCTAAGCGCGTAAAGGTATTTTGTAATCGATCTTCTAAAAATACTTTTATATCTGGGGGTAAATTCATTACATCTGCTGTAAATGTAATTTCTTCTATAGCCGAGGTAATTAAACCTAAAGGAATTATCATCGATTCTAAATCTTTATATGGTAACGCCTGTAGTTGGTAACTTTCACCTTGGTTGTTTTCTAATAAGTTTGTGTAAATATCAAAACTATTTACTCCACCTGTAAAAGTTGCACCATCGCAACCATTATCAAAACCAGTTGTAGCATTGTCTAGATAGTATAATTTTGCAAAGCGATTTAAAGATCCATTTGTTATCATTAATTTAATTTCTGGTCTTGTAGAGCTACTTTTTTGGAAAGTATCCGTACCTGATGCTTGGTTAGATTCTAAAAAGTTAACTGATGCACCGCTTGCTTTTACAAAGAAACCTTGACCTGGAGCTAAAGCAAATGCATCTAATGTTACTTTAGTTTGATAATTCTCAGAAATTGGGTCCCATAACCAAATAGTTTCACTTACTAAATTTGCTGTATTTTCAGTTAAAAAAGCACCACTATTTATGTAAGATGTATAAGGATTTGAAACTAAATTAAACCCATTTCCTGCGGCTACAACACTAGGTGTAACATCTGCTGTATTAATGGTTCCAATAAATGAAACTGCACCAGTAGTGCTCGCTCTTTTTAAGGAATATCCTATACCAGAAGTAAATGCACCAGCATTGCTATCATTATCTTCTAAATAAGTCCAAGTATCTGATGATGTGTTATATGCAGCAAGTCCTCTTTTTGTGCCACTTGTAGCTAAACTGTTATCGTTTGCGTAAGCGTTATCATAGGTTTCACTTGCAACAGGTGAACCCACTAAATGCCAACCTTTATCATTTCCTGAAATAAAATTTAAGGTTCTATTATAAGTTACATCTCCTGAAGAAGAACCATTTACTATTAAAGAACCGCCTGAGTTTAATGTAACAGTTCCATTATTGGTAAATTCATCTGAAACTGTTAAAGAGGAAGTTTCATCTACTGTTAGGCTACCTCCACTATCAATAACAATTTTATTGGCTACAGCTGTTGTAGAACTTCCAGCTTGAATTGAATGAGTAGATGTTATGGAAACATCAGTGTATGATGATGGCACTTTACCCGAATCCCAGTTGGCTGCTGTTGCCCACTGATTATCGTTAGTAGTATTGTTGAAAATATTTGGAAATAATGTATCTTCATTTATCAATTTCACACTTGATACCGAAAAACTTTCAGTTGCAGTCGCATCACCATCTTGCAGGGTAACTGTTCTAAAAAAACCATACAAATTACCACTAACGGCTCCATTGTAAACACTTGTACTAAAAACCCCATTTTGGTCAAATGAAGCATCAGTAAATTCTCCGGTTGTTCTATTGATCAGCTTTGCTGTTATTGTAGAGGTTGATGCACTATTACCCAATAAAAAAGATACTTTAGCAGTCAAATCCTCATTTTTCCAAGTATCAATAGTTGGACCCTGACTATAACTTGGTGTGGATTGTAAGTTACCTCCAGCACGTCTTTCCATTTTTAATTTACCGTTAGTTAGTGCTTTTAGATAAATAAATTGTCTGTCGCTACCACCTGAAGAAGTGGTCCCTCCTGCATTAAAACCAATTTGAGCAATAAATGTATTAGCAGTATATCCAAGATCGCCTCCAAATTTCATATCAACCTCAAAAGTAATTGTTTCACCAACTGATATTGATTGAGACTGTCCCCAAAAAGCATCAGCAGTATTAGACTGAGTAGCTACGCTTTGATTGGTCGTGTTAACAAAAAAAAACTGTCCACCCCAATTTGTATTGTTGCTAAGTGCACCATCAGCATAACCTTCTGCAGATTTAAAGTTTGTTGTAGTTTGAGCAGTTAAAAAACTTGTAGTCAAAGCAAAAAATATGAGAGTGTATCTATTTTTCATAATTGATAAATTTATATACTATCAAATATGATTAATAAAAGAGAAATGTAGTTTTAGTTATGTTCAATAATTTACCACAAAAGTTAAATATTATGAAATTAATTATAGACCGAAGAATAGAGCATTATCTCTGCGTACTAAATATTTTTTGACATTTTCTTGTATAAAAAAGAACATCTATGAAAGTTGATTTAAGATAATTTGTATCAATTCGTATACAAAAGTAAATCATGAGAAAAATTATCTATTTAGTCTTATTGAATCTTGTGTCAGTTCAATTATCAGCTCAAATCAATCAAGAAACTAAAAGTGAAAAAGTAGAGCGCATGCAGTGGTGGACAGAAGCGCGCTTTGGAATGTTTATCCATTGGGGGCTCTATGCACTTCCTGCGCGTCATGAGTGGGTTATGAGCAACGAAAATATGTCCAAAAAAAGGTATGAAAAATATGCAAATTACTTCAATCCTGATTTATACGACCCAACAGAATGGGCACAATTAGCAAAAAAAGCAGGCATGAAATATGTGGTTTTTACTGCGAAACACCATGACGGATTTTCTATGTATGATTCAAAATACACAGATTATAAAGTAACCAACACGCCTTTTGGAAGAGATGCTATGAAAGAGCTAATAGACGCTTTTAGAGCAGAAGGAATTCGTATTGGACTGTATTACTCACTCATTGATTGGCACCATCCCGACTTTTTAGTTAAAGATCCAATTCATCCCGAGAGAAATAACAAAAAAGAATTAGCAAAAGATTCAAATCGAAACCTCCAGAACTTTCAAAAGTATTTAAAAAATCAGTTAACAGAAATCCTAACCAATTATGGAAAAATAGATATTTTGTTTACCGACTTTTCTTATCCACATAGAGAGAATGGAAAAGGAAAAGCATATTGGAATTCAGAAGATTTGTATGGTCAAATAAGAAAACTTCAACCACAGATTATTATAAATGATCGCTTAGATTTAAAAGAAGAAGGTGGATGGGATTTTATGACACCTGAACAATTTATGCCAAAAGAATGGGTAACGTATGAGGGTAAAAAAGTGTCCTGGGAAACATGTCAAACTTTTTCTGGATATTCTTGGGGGTACCATAGAAACGATCGCTCATGGAAGAGTTCAGAACAAACTATTGTTATGCTTATTGAAACCGTAAGTAAAGGAGGGAATCTTTTACTTAATGTTGGTCCAACTGCTAGAGGAATTATTCAAAATGAAGCGGTTGAAAGACTTGAAGCAACACACCAATGGATGAAGTTTCATAGCCGCGCAATCTATGGTTGTAAGGCTGCTCCAGAACAGTTTGAAAAACCCGACAATTGCCTTCTCACATTCAACCCCAAAACAAACCGATTGTATGTTCATGTATTGGAATGGCCATTTAAAACAATATATCTTCCTGGTTTGGAAGGAAAAGTAGCCTATGCTCAACTGCTAAATGATGGTTCAGAACTCAAACTAAAAACTAAAAAAGGTGCTTGGCTTGATGACATTAAAGAAGATGATAGCGGACTAACAATTACAATTCCTGTAGCAAAGCCAGAGGTAGAAATTCCGGTGATTGAAATATTTTTAAAATAAATAAACATGACTAAAATTTTATGATAATTAAAATCAAAACCGCAAAATTGCCGCCAAAAATACTTGCTTTTCTCTCCTGAAAAACCTGCAAACACCTATATATTAAATCTAAATATACTACAAATGAAAAGGTATCATATCTTCTTCCTCCTCTCAGTTAGTTTGCTTGTTGCCTCTTGTCAAACGAAGATAACAAATACTGAACCTGTGAGTTTCAATACAGGATGGAAATTTTATAAGGGAGTTGCAAGCAATGCAGAAAAGTTAACTTTTGATGATACCAATTGGCGTGCACAAAATTTACCACACGATTGGGCTATTGAAGGCCCCTTTGATGAAAAATATAACGCACGTTGCGGTGGGTTGCCTTTTCATGGAACAGGCTGGTACCGTAAACAGTTTGTAATAGCAAGAAATGTAAAAGGAAAACACATCACACTGCACTTTGATGGAGCAATGTACAATACTAAAATATGGCTGAATGGCGTATTAATTGGCCATCGACCAAATGGATATATTGGCTTTTCAGTAGATTTGAGTAAACACTTGAAGTATGGAAGCGAAAACCTCATCGCTGTTCAGCTTAATCCTGAAGACCTCTCTTCAAGATGGTATCCCGGAGCAGGTATTTATCGCAATACATGGTTAGAAATCAATAACCCTATTCATGTTGCAAAATGGGGGACATTCATTACCACTCCCAAAATTACAAAAGACAAAGCAACTATTAATATTCTAACAGAAATTGAAAATATTGGAGAAAAAGACTGCCCAATAACAATTCAAACAACCATTTTCAATAAAAAAGGTGAGCCTTTAACGTCAGTATCAGAAAATGTGTTTTCAACAAAGAGTGACACATTAATAGTCAATCAAAACCTCGAAGTATTAAACCCAGAGTTATGGAATCTAAAGACCCCTTACCTCTACAATGCTGAAACTAAATTATTTAAAAATAAAAAGTTAATTGATACTTACAATACTCGGTTTGGTGTTCGCACCATTGAATATGGAAGTGATTTTGGTTTTAAATTAAATGGAAAAAAAACTCGATTTCAAGGGGTATGTCTTCATCATGATTTAGGACCTCTTGGGACTGCTGTAAATAAAAGAGCCACAGAGAGACAATTAGAAATCATGCAATCTATGGGGGTAAATGCAATTCGAACAAGTCACAACCCACCTTCACCAGAACAAGTTCAACTATGCGACGAAATGGGCTTGCTAATCCAAATAGAAGCGTTTGACATGTGGAAGAAACCAAAAGTTGAAAATGGTTACAGTAAGTATTTTGAGGAATGGCATGAACGAGATTTAAGAGATATGATTCGAGCTTTTAGAAATAATCCATCTGTAGTAATGTGGAGTATTGGTAATGAGATTTTAGAACAAAGCGACAAAAAAGGAGGGGAATTAGCAAATAATCTTGCAATGATTTGCAAAAACGAAGATCCCACAAGACCTATAACAGCTGGATTTAATTATTACCCAGCCCCCATAAAGAATGGTTTGGCAAGTGCAATAGATCTTGTTGGGTGGAATTACAAGCCAAGAAAATACGCAGAAATTACAGAGCGACATCCAAACTGGGTCATTTATGGTTCTGAAACATCAAGCACTGTAAGCAGTCGAGGGGTCTATCATTTGCCTTTAGAGAAATATGAACTTCATGAATCATTACAAATTACGAGCTACGATATCATTGGTCCTCCATGGGCTTACCCGCCAGATATTGAGTTCGAATCTCTAAAAAATAACCCAAATAATTTGGGGGAATTTATTTGGACGGGGTTTGATTATTTAGGGGAACCTACGCCATTTGGAGGAAAAGATAACGCAACAAATGGCTATTGGAACGGCGACTGGCCATCTAGAAGTTCTTATTTCGGAGCTGTAGACTTGTGCGGCTTACCAAAAGACCGTTACTACCTCTATCAAAGTCAATGGACAAGTGAGCCTATGGTTCACGTCCTACCGCATTGGAACTGGAAAGGAATGGAGGGAACTATAATTCCTGTTTTTTCATATACAAACTGTGATGAAGTAGAATTATTTGTTAATGGAAAATCTCATGGTAAAAAGATAAAAGGTGTAGATAAAACTCCGATCCCTATTAATTTTATTGATTGGGAAGGTGGTCGCTATACAGGGGACTTTATGTCACCTTATCGACTCCATTGGAATGTGCCTTATGAGGCTGGCGAAATAAAAGTTATTGGCTATATTAATGGAACGAAAGTCACCGAAAAAAGTATAAGAACAGCAGGAAGGCCTGCAAAAATTGAACTTATCCCGGATCATGACATAATAAAAGCTGACGGAGAAGACATGGTGTTTATTACAGTTCGAATTTTAGATGATGAAGGGAATTTGTGTCCAAAATCTGACAATCTTATTCACTTTGAAATTGAAGGAAATGGGGAACTTGTAGCCTTAGGAAATGGGAATGCAGCAACCACTGCCCCTTTTCAATCAAAACAGCGTAAAGCCTTTAGTGGGAAATGTATGGTCTACATAAAAGCAACAACAGAACCAGGTGAAATTAGTCTTGAGGCTAAATCGGAAGATCTTATTAGTAAGAGTATTCAAATCCAAACTAAGAAATAATGCAAATCTAAATGTTGCTTAATTTTTATTTTGTTGAATGTATGCTGTAGGAGTCATTTTATACAAAACCTTGAAAGATTGTGTGAAGTAAGAGGGCGTGTTAAACCCTGTTTTGTGCATACACTCCTTGACACTGAAACCCTTTAATAAAAATTGTGCTGCTAATTTTAATCGATAGTTACGTAAAAATTCTGTTGGTTTTAGTCCAGTAATACCCTTAATTTTATTAAAAAAACTAGTTCTACTCATTCCGCTGAGGTTAGAAAACTCTTGAACAGTAAATATTGGATTATCGATATTATCTTTAATAATCGTAATGATTTTTTCTATAAACAGCTCATCTATAGTTGAGATATCAATTTTGGAAGGTTCAAAGTTTGGCTTTCTAAACTCACTGTGTACTTTTTTACGATTTTCAAGCAGAGAGGTGATTTGCGTTTTTAAAACTTCTAAACTAAAAGGTTTAGTTAGGTAAACATCCGCACCAGATTTTAAACCTTCAATTTTAGACTCGTCATTTACTCTTGCTGAAAGCAAAATAATTGGAATATGACTTGTTCTGATGTCATTTTTTAACTTTCTGCAAACCTCAATTCCATCTGTTTTTGGCATCATAATATCACTAATAATAATATCAGGAAGTGTCTCAAAAGCCATTTCAATTCCTTGTGATCCGTCAATACTAGACAATGTCGAATAGTACGCACTTAGTTCTGATGTCAAATAATGATATATTTCGGGGTTGTCTTCAATGATTAGCAAACTTGGCTTGTCCTTAATACTAGAATACGTTTTTTGAAGGTCCTTGGTCAAAACTGAATTACTCGTATGATCTACTTTCGAAATAAAAATTTCATTATTTTCAACCATTTGTTCATTAGATAAATGGGAGTTCCCCAAAGGAATCAAAAGTGTAAAACAGCTCCCTTTTTCGAGCTCACTGGTAACTTCAATCATGCCTCCATGAAGCTTCGCAAGATTTTGAGAAAATGAAAGTCCGATCCCTACTCCTTCATTTTCCTTATTTTGATTATCCGATTGATAAAACCGATTGAAAACATTTTTTAAATCAGAAGCACTGATGCCTTTACCATTATCTTCTACAAAAATTTCAACATGCCCTTCCGGATAATTCGATTTTTGTGAAACAACAGAGTTAATACCTATTGAAATACAACCTCCTTTTTGGGTGAATTTAATAGCATTTGACAGTAAATTATACAGAATTTTCTCAATAATATTCACATCAATCCAAACAAATAGTTTGTTTTGAGAAATTGTATTCTTTAATGTTAGTTTTTCTTGCTCTGCAAGCGTGTAAAACTGGCCTGTTATTTTATTTACTAGCGCAAGCAAATTGAGATGCGTACAGCTTAATTTGATTTTCCCTTGGTCTAGTTTTCTAAAGTCTAAAAGTTGCTTAATCAGTTTTAACAGGTAGTCAGAATTGCGCTGCATGGTTTGGTAAAGTCTCAGCCTTTCTTTTTTGTGAAGCTTCTCCCCTTGTTTTATTAGCTTTTCTGCAGGCCCTAAAATGAGGGTTAAAGGGGATCTAAGCTCATGAGAGATATTTGTAAAAAACTCTAACTTCACCTTATTAATTTCTTTTTCTTTTTCTTTTTCAAGACGGTCAAATTCGAATTTTCTTTTTCGTTTTAGGTTAAAATTAATAAGCATTCTAAGAAAATAAACTATAAGCACAAATGAAAGAACGTATATTATTTTAGCCCACAGCCTCAAGTACCAAGGAGGCGATACTGTAATACTCACTTCTGCAGGATATTCAGACCACATCCCTTTATTGTTGCTTCCATAAACTTTAAAAAGGTAATTACCTGCCTTTATGTTAGTATAATTCGCAACACGCAAGTCAGAAGTCGTTTCAATCCAATTTTTATCGAACCCTTCTAAAATATATTTATATTTATTTAATTTAGAATCGTTGTAATGAAGGGATGAAAAACTAAATGAAAAATTATTAATATTGCTATCTAAGGTAATATGCTCCGTGTGTGAGATACTTTTATTTAAAATAATTTCATTATTTATTTTCTCCATGGGCTCAACCGGCTCATACATGATACTCAGATCTGTGATTATAGATTTTGGCGATATATCTTTCTTTATGCTCGGGTTTGGGGTAAAGACATTAATACCATTAACTCCTCCAAAAATTAATTCACCACTATTTCTTTTTAGTGCCGAGATTTCACTCATCCCTGGGTTTTGAAGTTCATTAGTTGAATAGGTTTCATAAGTCTCTTTTTGTGGGTCAAACCGAATCAGTCCTGTATTTGTACCTACCCATAAAAGACCTCTATTATCTTCATTTAAAGAGTTAATAACATCATCTGGAAACAACTTATTTTCACTGCTGTAGCGCTTAAACTCTACAACGCTCCCATCTTCATCTCTAATTAATTTATTAAGTCCACCACCAATAGTACCAATCCATAGCGTCTTTTTAGAGCTCTCAAAAAGTTGAAGTGTGTAATCACTTCCAATACTTTTTTCGTTGGTAGAATCATATCTATAGGATATAAAATTACTTTTAGTTATGTCGTTGCTGTTTTCAATTAACTTATTTAATCCATTGTTGGTAGTAAACCAAAGGATACCAAAGCTGTCTCTATATATATCTCTAATAATCTTCCCAGAAAATTCTTTAGTTTGATTTGTTGGATTGATATAAGAAAAAATTGGTTGATCCCTTGCCCTATCCCACTCTGCAAGGCCAAGACCCAAACCATAGTACCCAATCCATAATCTATTTTTACCTTCGCTATAAATCGAATGAATAGCCAATGATTTTATATTAGTACCATCACTTGTAGGCGTGTTAAACTTTACAAAATTGAAGTTTTTTGATTTATCATTTCTATTAAGTAATAACTTATTTAGACCTCCGTTTTCAGTTGAAAACCACAAAATAGAATTATCATTATCAATGACATTTTCAGTCACAGAAAAAATATTATTGGAAGTTACCCCGTTTGATTCTTTAGAAAACGTAAAAGACTCAAATGCGTTGTAATTTTTGGCCTTGTTGGACAAAAAGTTCACACCACCACCTTCTGTACCAATCCATAAATTCCCAAATTGATCTTCATAAAGGCTTCTAATTTTATTACTACTCAAACTACCTTTTGTATTGTTTTTATTAAGATGATTAAATTGATAGTTGCTATTTGTCTTTTTGTAAATACCACCTCCGTTAGAACCCACCCATAAATTTCCGGTCTTATCTAGGAAAACACAGTTTATCGAATTGTTTTTTAAACCAACAAATTCCAATTGTTCAAAATCAATAATCTTTACACTTAGTTCATCACCTACTTTTGAAACGATTGAAAGCTTATCATTAATTATACACCATAGATTCTTATCCCAATCCAACACGCCAACACGGTTTGATAAATTATTTACTCGTGCTGTAAGATTAGATTTATCCTCACCTTTAAAAATAATTTTATCATTATACAACTCCCACTTTACACCATCAGATAGCATAATTTGTGAAGTATAGCCTTGGGCTTGGTTAGGAATAAATTCAACATCCTTTAGTTTATCTTCTGATATTGTATAACTCAGTGAATACAGCACTTGTGAACTTGAAAAGAAAAGTTTTCTATTTTTTTGTAAGACTCTATTTCCTAATTTTTCTCTCGGACTATTTGTATCGTCATTTAGAAGTGTATGAAATTCCATATCCTCAAAATTTTCTTTGAGAACAGCGTAACATGTTTTTTGCTTAAACTGAATCCATAAAACACCATCATCACTTAAAATGATATCATTTGCATAATTCCCAAATTGAGCTAGTTTTTCACTAAAATTAAAAAAAGCTTCTTGTTTTGTATCATAATAATTTAATCCACCGTCTAGAGAAGCAATCCAAAGATTCCCGTAAGAATCAGATACCATTTTCTGAATGATTCTTCCAGAAATACTAAATTTTATATTTTTGGAAGGTTTGAAAACTTTGAAATTATAGCCGTCATATTTATTCAGCCCGTCATTAGTTCCAAACCATAAAAACCCATCATTGTCTTGTAAAATACAATTTATATCATGCTGAGATAACCCATCTGAAGAATTGAAGTTTTCAAAAATTGGATTCTCATGGAACACAAAGCTAAATGCTAAAAAAGGGATCAAAAATAAGAGCAAACCTCTTTTTAATTGAGATCTATGATATATTTTTTTTAGTAGAAAAAGTAACTTTATCATATGAACCTAAACTTACAAATAATTTATTTAACAAATTCATGATCTTAACATATGAGTTATAATTTTAAACATCTAAGCAAAAGAGAATGGTTATATTAATTTAGTTTTATGTTGCTATTCAAATTATTGAATAATTTTAACTAAAAAAAACCATTCTTGATGAAAGATATAGTCAATCTTCTATTAAAACCATTTAGCAAACACACTAAGCAAATTTTATTATTTTTTGTTGTTGTAATCTTTGGTTTTAATGCAAACAGTCAGAACATAAAAGCTGAGGGAACTGTGTTAAGTGAAGAAAATGGGCAACCAATCCCTGGAGTAAGTGTAGTAATCAAAGGAAGTTCTGTTGGTACTTCCACAAATTTTGATGGCCTATATAACATAAAGGTATCTAAAGGTGATATTTTAGTCTTTAGCTATCTGGGGATGGAAGAAATAGAGATCATTGTTAATAAAGCGTCTAACAATGTTTTGATGAAAGAAAGCTTTACCGGCTTGGATGAAATTGTAGTTATAGGATATGGGAGCGTAAAGAAAAGAGAATTGACGGGAGCCATAGCCTCAGTTAAGGCAAAAGAGATAAATAAAGTTATTACTTCAGATTTTGCATCCGCCATTCAAGGAAGAATTGCTGGAGTAAGTGTCAGACAAGGGAATGCTGCACCGGGTGAAAATGCAAATATTACCATTCGCGGCATCACGTCATTTCAAGATGGAGGCTCAGGCCCTCTTTATGTAGTAGATGGCGTAACCTATATTGAAAACCCAAACATCACTCCTCAAGAAATTGAATCCATCGAAGTTTTGAAAGACGGTGCTTCTGCAGCGATTTATGGGTCTAGAGCTTCAGGTGGTGTGATATTGATTACCACAAAAAAAGGAAAAGAAGGTCAAATGAAAGTGAATTTAGACTCTTACTATGGGGTTCAAAATATTACTTCTGGGCTTCCATTAGCAAATACTTTAGAGGCACTTTATATAAATGACATCTTAATCAGGTATGACCCAAATTTACTCCCCAGTTCGCAGCCTCTTAACCAAAATACTGACGGTTTAGAAAATGATACTAATTGGTTGAATTTGCTGCAAGTTGATGCGGCTCCGATTCAAAACCATTCATTAAGTGTGAGCGGTGGTAAAAACGGACTTACCTATAATGTAACTGGAACATTCTTCGACCAAACAGGCTCACTAATCAATTCCGACTATAAAAAACATTCTTTAAGAAGTAATACAGGTTTCAAAAAAGGAAAATTTACAGCACAAACAAATTTAAGTATCAATTTAAGTGATCAAAAAAGAGAGCCTTATGGTTTAATTTATAATGCAATAAGACTCCAACCTTTTATGGCACCTTTAGATTTTAACAGTGATTTCTTTGATATTGATCTTGAGAATATCGATATTAATACGGAAAGAACTACTAATTTTGCTGGGACATTAAAACAAGAAAGTTCAAATAAAATAAACTCCTTTAACGGAAATATCCAGCTTGGATACGAAATTATTGAAGGGTTGTCATTTAGAGCTAATATCGGAAGGTCCTATTACAATAAAAAAGACCGATGGTTCAGACCAAGTTTTATCGTAAACAACAATTTAGGTGAAATTAACACCACTGTGAGTAACCTGAATGCACAACTAAGGCTTGGAGACGCAACCAGTATTAGAAGTATTGATGAATTTACAATAAACTATAGTAAGAATTTCAATAAACATAATTTCAAGTTTTTAATTGGTAATACATACGAGTCTTCAAAATATGAATTTTATAGAACAGGGGCAGACAATATCACAAGCAACTTGACACCTGTATTGGGCAATGGTGAACCTATTGTAGGCACACAAACAATAAATAAAACAAAAAGTGTTTCCTACCTTGGGAGAATTAATTATAATTACAACTGGAAATATCTTTTAAGTGTAGTTGTTAGAAGAGATGGCTCAAGTAACTTTGGAAATAATAAGTATGGAACATTTCCATCCATTTCTGCTGGTTGGGCTCTATCAAACGAAAAATTCTTTAAACGTTTGAAAAGCACCATTTCTATGGCTAAAATACGATTTGGATATGGTACGACGGGAAGTGATCGAATTCCCCCTTATGCCTTTAGTCCTGTGGTCATTTCAAACGTAGATTATCCATTTGGAGAAGACCCAAATTTGTCAATTGGATTGACGCAACCAGGCTATGCGGATCCCAATTTAAAATGGGAGTCAAACATCAGTAAAAACCTTGGATTAGACTTGACCTTTAAAGGTGGTAAAGCGGGACTCGAAATTGACCTCTATGAACAAGATAAAAAAGACATGCTGCTTGCAATTGTCACTCCAATTTCTGCAGGATCAACTCCAGTGAATGGAGAAACTTACGACCGATTTTTGACCAATATTGGTAATTTAAGAAATAGAGGAATCGAAATCAATGCCCATTACAATCATGAATTTGGTCCCGTTAGGGCAAAATTTAGTGGAAATTTCACTAAAAATGAAAATAAAGTTGTGAGCCTATCAAGAGAAGGCGAAATTATTTATGATGGATATCCAAATATCATTAGAGCAGGCCAAACAGAGCCGGTTGCAGTGCTTGAAGCTGGTTTACCTGTGGGTGCTTTTAAAGTTTACGAAACCAACGAGACTATAAAAACTGATGATGAATTGACCGCATATAAATTATTAAATTCAAATGCTCAAAAAGGAGATTTAAGATATGTTGATTCCGATGGAAATGGCCAATTAGATGCTAACGATAAAGTGTATCAAGGGTCCTATCAACCAGATTTTGAAGTAGGGTTTAACATTGATGCTACTTACAAGGATTTTGATTTTTCAGTTCAATTCTTTGGTGTGAGTGGAAACACCATTTATAACGGTCAAAAACAGTATGCGTACAGTACCAAACGACACCGTGATTTGATTTACAGTTGGACAGATATGAACCCAACTTCAAACATACCTACCCCGAGATCAAATATAGAACACCCTAATGTTCAAACATCTACGGATTATTTTTTGGAAGATGGTTCCTTTTTAAGACTTCGAAACATCATCCTTGGCTATTCATTAAAAAAATCCTTGTTGGATAAAATTGGAATAGAGAAGTTTAGACTTTTTATCAATGCTCAAAACCCAATTACTTGGACCAAATATTCTGGGTTTAATCCTGAGGTAGGAAGCAATAATCCCTTTGAAGGAGGTTTAGATAGAGGAAGCTATCCTGTTTCTTCGACCTATAGTGCAGGTATCTCTATAATATTTTAATTTAAAATAACTAAAAATGAAATTAAAAGCATTAAACATATTACTGACAGGAGTTTTCCTGATATTTTGCAGTTGTAGCGATGATTTAGATATAGAGAATCCTAACAGCCTGAGTGCGAAATCGTTTTGGAGCTCAGAAGTTGATATTCAACAGGGCTTAGTTGCTACCTATGCTGCCTTACAGCGAGACGGATTACTTGGTGGTTCAGCCTCAACACAACTTCCGGTTCGATCTGACACAGGCAGACCGAACAATTGGAATGCAAATGCCATTGGTTTAAATAAATTAACTTTCAATGATAACTCCGATATCGTCAAAAAAAGATGGAGAGATTGCTATATTGGAATCTATCGTGCCAATCAAGTACTCACAAATATTAACAACATTGATTTGAATGAATCGACTAAAACTCAAATGCAGGCCGAAGCTAGATTTCTAAGGGGTTTTTTTTACTATTCATTATATCGCGGATACAATAACGGTAGTGTCATAATTCATACCACTGTTCCAGAGTCCAGTGAAGATTTTTACAAATCACCATCGCCTGCAGAAGAGGTTTATAATTTAATTTTATCTGATTTAGAATTTGCATATGAGCATTTACCTCAACAATACCCTGGTAGTGTAGATTTAGGAAGAGCCACCTGGGGAGCTGCCACCGCAATGCTTGGAAAACTTCACATCAATGAACTTGACTATATATCAGCAAAAAAGTACTTTGGAGAGATTTTGGATAGCAA
>ENA-UZXB01004834-UZXB01004834.1-metagenome-genome-assembly--contig:-Day-2-1m-contig-4834_pt1 | contig 25334 bp, 22 predicted proteins | sample MGYA00260339_ERZ794899 | MGnify/ENA metagenome assembly ERZ794899 | reverse complement strand
CCATCACATTCGATTAACTGGCGCCCTCGGTGCAGGCAAGAATTATGTAAGGCTTTGATCTCTGTGTTCGACGAGCGCACGATGAGAAGGGAGTAGCCAGCGAGATCGAAAACTACGTGGTCACCGACGTTCGGTATCTCCTCCTCTCTGCAGGCCCATATCCAAACTTTAGGCCATAAATAATCGACCTCTTTTTGAAAAAAAGCTGGATCGTAATACCGCGAAGTTGCATACGACTCCAGCGCGGCCGGAGGATTAGCGCCTTCGCGGTAGAAATCGGGGGAGGAGACCGCGTCGGAGGCTAAAATATCTTCGAAGCTCCGGGCTGGGTGCCGGCTGGGCTCATAAAGCGGTTCGTGTTTCGACATTGTTTTATCCTCAAGCTGCTGTGTGGGCCAGAGCGCCGATCGCGAACCCAAACACTATCGTCGGAGAATACCGCAACCGGTCAAAATAGGAAAATAAAAATTGAGTTACGTTCAATTTTTATTTGAAATTTGCTCAATTAATTGCCGCTCCATATAAAAGCCAGTACCATCAGTCGGTCAGATACAGAATTAGAGAAAAAGGCTTAGGGCGCCGACGTGGTGTTGCGCTAGGGGCTTTATTTTGTTCGCCTAGAGACAGACGGTGGTAGTTATGGAGCGTAACCATTTCGAGCACGATCATGTGCTTTTCAGAGATGCTTTTCGAAAATTTGTGCAGTCCGAAGTGGTGCCTCATAACGAACAGTGGGAAGCCGATGGCATCTGTGATCGATCTATGTTCACAGCGGCCGGTAGTGCTGGATTCTTGGGCACTCAAGTAGCCGCNNGCGGGCTCGGGCATTTGCATGCACAACGACATCATTATTCCGTACTTTATAGAATTGGGTAATGCCGAGCAGAAGCAAAGATGGTTGCCCGGATTATGTTCCGGTGAGTTGATCTCCGCCATTGCGATGACCGAACCCAGCGTTGGTTCCGATCTTGGGCAGCTGGCGACAACCGCGAAGCTCGATGGAGATCATTATGTTGTGAATGGCGCAAAAACGTTCATATCAAATGGGATTAACGCCGACGTCTTGATCTTGGCCGCTCGCACGAACGCTGATCGGCATAAGGGCATTACCCTGTTGGTAGTCGAAGCAGATACGCCAGGATTTACCCGCAGTCGTAACCTCAAAAAGATAGGTCGGCACTGTCAAGACACGGCTGAGTTGTCTTTCGCGGATTGTCGCGTGCCTGTGGCGAATCGACTGGGTGATGAAAACCAAGGGTTTTATCACATGATGTCTAATCTGCCCCAAGAAAGACTCAACATCGCGATGTCGGCTATCGCTGCAGCGAGCTATAGTTTCGATCTGACGCTGGAATACGTTAAGGAAAGAGAGGCTTTTGGGAAGCCCATCGGGTCGTTTCAAAACAGCCGTTTTGTTTTGGCGGAGATGAAAACAGAAATTACGATCGGTCAGGAATTTGTCGATCGCAGTGTCGTTGCACTGAATAGAGGTGAGCTCACTCCCGAAGAGGCGGCAATGGCAAAGTGGTGGACCACTGAGTTGCAAAATAAGGTCAATGATCGATGTCTGCAGCTGCACGGTGGGTACGGGTATATGGACGACTACAGTATTTCTAGAGCGTGGCGTGATGGCCGTGTCCAAACGATCTATGGTGGTACTACGGAAATTATGAAGGAAATTATTGGACGGTCATTGGGCCTTTGATAGGGTTCCATTGGTTGTATCGGTATCGGGGGGGTTGTGGCTGAGCGCTTGGAGGAAGCACGCTGAAATCGCCGCTTCGACGGTTCCAACTCCGTTGGCCATTCTGTAACATTGGGCCAGATCCAGAGTCGTTCGTGGTGGAGCAATGTTGGCAAAAAAAAAGAAGTCTTCAGCAAAGCCAGCGGGCCCCGGCGAGCTGCGTCGGCGCAAGATCTTTAAGTCGCTACACGATTGTATTGAGGCGGAGGGTTACGTTAATACCTCGCTGCAAGATGTCGCTAATCGCGCAGAGATGTCGGCCAGCCACCTCTGCTATTACTTTTCGGGTAAAGACGCTATTTTGCTTGAGTATTTTGAGTCGGTCTCTGCCAGGATATTGGAACAAGTTGAGGCATTGAGTAAGGGCGCTCCGCGAGAGCAGATCAATGCGCTTGCCGATTTTTGGTTTAGGGGTAAAGCTCGCTCTCGTAAAGAGATTGGCATCATGTTGGAGTGCTTCGGCGTGGCGGTAAACCACGAGGCATTGTGCCAGGCAAAAAATAGATTCGATGAAACCTGCAAGTCTTATTTAATGATGCTATTCGATGGCGCACCCTCGGTGCTCGGACAGAATTCTCGCGACGCGGCCGAGGTATGCTACGCCTTGACCATTGGCCTGCGTTCCTCGGTTTATTTCGACAAGGGCGTCGGCCTAGAGGATGCGCACAGAATTTTTTTGCAAACGATGTTGCCTATGTGTGGGGTGAGCGGCGAGGACCGAGCTACCGCCAAGGCCTAGCGACTGCCAAGCCCTAGCCACTGAGTCAGCGTTCTTCCAAGTAATGCCCCAGAGCGATCCTTGGCGTTGAGACGGGCTTGCCGCACTGTCTCTAGGCATTGTCCCATAGCAATGCCCCTATAGTTACCGTCATACGCGATGTCATGCCCATGTGCTCGCTTACAACGGCGTTCTCGGACCGCGGCTCAGTGCCTAGCGCGCTGTAAACGCGATATCGAGGGTTTCTAAACCACGGAAGATGAGGCTGGCCTCGTATCTGGGGCGTTGACTGGGGTCCAGCAACGTAATGTTATCCATTCGCTTCAGAATTTGTCTAAACGCACAGACCAGTTCTTGGCGAGCTAGCATCATCCCAATGCATGTGTGAACACCGCGGCTGAAGGCGACATGAGCGGCTGAAAAATTGCGCTCGACGTCAAAGGCATCGGGATCAGTAAAGTATTTCGCATCTCGATTAGCCGAGGTGAACAGCAGTAGCAGCATCTCGCCCTTTTTGATGGCTACGCCATCGAGCTCGGTGTCCTCCGCTGCGGTTCGCCACATGCCCTGAGTCGGTGTTTGCAGCCTCAATAGCTCCTCTACCATATTGGGTATCAATTCTGGATGCGCCCGTACTTTGGCGCACTGTTCTGGATTGTCTATCAATCGCAGTAATCCACCCGACAGCATATGAGAGGTTGTCGTATTCGCGGCAACTAAAATAGCTTGCGCGATGTTGAGTAGCTCTGCTTCATTCAAGGGCGTCTCGTCGTCCACTCTTGCATTGACCAAGTCTGTCAATAAGTCGATACGAGGGTGGGAGCGGCGCTCATCAAGGCATCCCTTCATGTAGTGCTGAAACTCTACAACGAGTCGCGCCCTCTGAACCTGTTCATCAGACGTCATTTCGGTGCCAATGAGGTCAATAAACGCATCGCTCCATATTTTTACTTTGCCAATGTCCTCTTCCTGAATGCCAAGTTGTTGGGCCATGACCTGAGAAGGTAGGGGGTTAGCGAATTCATCAATGAATTGGCAATGGCCGCGCTCAATAAAGCCATCAATCAGCGTGTCTGCCATTGCCTCAAAATGATCCTTTAATCCCTCTACGCGCTCTTTCGTGAATGCTTGATTAACGAGCTTCTTAAAGCGAGTGTGTGAGGGTGGATCATTGGTGAGCAGTGTATCGACCTGCGGCCAACCTGTTTGATAGATCTCCTGGCAGGCTGGATTGTGAATCGAAGCGCCCAGCACAGATTCGGTATTTTTGCTTGAGAAAACCTTAGGCTTCATAAGGGCTTCTAGGACAGGGTCATAGCCAAACACCATGATCACGTTCTGATTGGGCACCCGATATACGGGATAATGCTCTCGACCTAGCCGGTAGGAGTCATGTGGCTCCCGTAAAAAGGATTCGCTGGATAGATCTATGGTCACTGGTGATGTGCTCATAAGTGCGCTCGTTAGTGGATGGGCAGTTGCTCAGAGGTGTCAACCTGATGAGGGGCGCTTGTTTGGCCTCAGAAACGCGTACCGAGTCTGTGGCGCCGCGGCACCCAACGCGACCCTAGAAATAATTTGAGTTATTCTCAACTTAATTTGAGTTAAAGTCAAAAAAGTTTACGAAAGCAAGTGTATGAAAGACAATCTGGCCGGTGATATTTAATGGGCCACAAACATTGGCTGTGGCGTTAGGATGAGCGGAGTTCTAAGCGTTTGTCGTGACGCGGCGAAGATCAGAATAAAGAGGATGGTGTGATATGAAGGCAGCGGTATTGAAAAACTTGGGTCAGCCATTACAGATAGAAAAAGTGCCTGATCCTACGCCTGAGGCGACAGAATTGGTGGTCAAGGTCGCCTACTGCGGTATTTGCGGCACTGATTTACATTCGACGCGGGAGGGTGCTTTTGCGGCAGAATGTGACTCGATATTAGGTCATGAATTTTGTGGTCACGTTGCTGAGGTGGGCTCGGCGATAAAGGATCAATGGCAGGTGGGCGATAGGGTAACTGCTTTGCCTTTTATTGGCTGTGGGCGCTGCGTTTCCTGCGTCACCGGACGGCCATTTGAATGTGTGCAAGTGAAATTGACGGGTATGAATACACCTGGCGGTTTTGCCGAGTTCGTGAAAACAGGTGCCAGTGAGACGTTAAGACTGCCTGACGGATTGTCGATGCAGAGTGCGGCGCTCATTGAGCCCCTTGCGGTGGGGTTGCACGCGGTGCGGATAGCCCAGCTAAAAGCCGGTGAGCGGGTGCTCATTATTGGTGGTGGTCCAGTAGGACTCGCGGTCGCGCTTTGGTGTCAGTTTTTTGGTGCACAAGACGTTCTAGTGTCGGAGTTTGCCGAACAAAGACTTGCGCTGGCAAGGCAGCTGGGAGCAACCGGTACCTTAACTCCCGGTGAAACGTTGGGAGAGGAGTTTGGCGATGTCAGTGGCGGTGAGCCGGATGTCATTTTTGAATGTGTCGGTGCGCCGGGGTTGCTGCAAGCGAGTATCGAACTGGCGCCACGTCGATCGAGAATCGTTCCAGTCGGGGTCTGTGAAGAGCCGGATACCATTGTGCCGTTGGCGGCCTTGGTGAAAGAGTTGCAGATGCACTTCGCCATCGCATACACCCGCGATGATTTTGAGACCGTCATCGCGATGCTGGGTCAGCAGCGGATAGACGCGTCCGCCATGATCACTGATGTTGTGTCGTTAGAGGATATGCCATCGGCCTTTGAGGCGTTAAGATCGCCGTCTTCACAGTGTAAGGTACTGACAGAACTATGATGAGAGTGAACAAGAACCGCTTTGCAAGAGATGCGTCGGAGTGGCGCAACACCACGATTGCGGTCGAGGCGTTTAAAAAGAGCCGATCGCAGCCTCAGGACGTTGCCATTTACCTAGAAGATGAGCCTGACGCCACGTATGGTGCGATTGCTGAAGAAGCCCTGAGGCTGATTGCTGCGTTGCGGGGGCTGGGGTTGTCGGCGGGTGACGTCATTAGTTTTCAATTTCCTAACTGGAGAGAGGGCGCTGTTGTTGATATCGCGGCGGCGGCCCTAGGGCTGGTGGTGAATCCTATCGTCCCGATTTATCGTGATGCTGAGCTGCGCTTCATTTTAAGTGATGCTGAGAGCAAGTTGATATTGATCCCAGATCAGCATCGGAGTATCGATTACGTCAATATGATCTCTCGGCTTCGACCGGAGCTGCCCAGTCTCGAGCATGTGGTCACGCTGCGTGCGAGCGATGAGCACCCCAACACTATACGATACGAGCAGCTCATTGATTGTGAGCCAGCGGACGAATCCAGCTTGCCCGTGATTGACCCTAACTCAATCAAGTGCCGTCTTTATACGTCGGGGACCACTGGTTTTCCGAAAGCGGTTTTGCACAGTCACAATACGCTGACGCGCATTCTCGATAATACGAGTGATCATTCGGGCACAAACTCGACAGACGTTATGATTATGCCATCCCCCATTACCCACATTACCGGTTACAGCAGTGGCCTGAATTTACCGTTTATTCGCGACGGACGCTCGGCGCTAATGGAGCGATGGAACGCGGACCAATGTATTGATTTTATTCATCGTGTTGGCGGTACGATGACCGTGGGAGCGACCCCGTTCCTGCAAGAGTTGCTGGACGCGGCTGAGCGTCGCAACGACCCGTTGCCGAGTATGCGGGTTTTTTCTTGTGGCGGCGCCGCGGTGCCGCCTGCGTTGGTACTGCGTGCTTATGACGTGTTGGAGAATTGTCGTACGGTTCGCGTGTATGGCAGCACGGAGGCGCCCATCATCACCCTAGGCTGGTTGAATGACGCCCAGTTGGCGGCCACCACTGACGGTCATGCATACGGTTATGAGGTGCGTATCGTCGATGACGAGGGCGTAGAAGTCCCTGATGGCGAGGATGGAGAGATCACGGCGCGTGGTGCAGGTATGTTTTTGGGTTACGCGGATGCGGATCAAAATGCGGAGGCCCACACCGAGGATGGTTTTTTCCATACGGGAGACATCGGCAGAAAGACGCCCGAGGGAGCGGTGCTCATCACGGATCGCAAAAAAGACATCATCATACGAGGTGGTGAAAATATCAGTGCAAAGGAGATAGAAGACTGTCTTCACCTTCATCCCAAGGTCAAGGAGGCTGCAGTGGTCGCGATGCCTCATCAGCGACTCGGAGAGGGCGTCTGCGTGTTTGTGATACTGCAGGCCGATAGTGAGTCGTTATCGCTAGAGGAGGTCGCGGCCTTTACCAATGATCAGGGTCTGGCTCGGCAGAAGATTCCAGAGAGGCTAGAAGTGGTGGAGGATTTACCGCGGACCCCAAGTGGCAAAGTCCGAAAGGATCGATTGCGAGTACAGTTGCGAGATCAGTAAAGAGGGCAGCAGCGGTGTTCATGGTGTCGTGCTAAGAGTCGTTGTGCATCTCACACTTATCATCCATCTCTCACAGTAACTGCCACGGCACTGTCGTGCTGAACCTCGAGCCTTGAGAGTTGTGTTGAGCGCATGTACTAGGTATCCGGCGGCTACCTTCTGAGTAGGTAAAAAAAAGCGCCCTTGGAGGGCGCTTTTTTTGGTCCTAAGAAATGTCCTTAGAACTTTAACTGCACTTCAACACCAAAGTTGCGAGGTCGATTGACGGTGCCCTGCGACCACAATGCAGGGTTGTAGGTGGGCGTCGCATTGGTTGGACTAGTGGCGCTGTAAGACGCTGCGACGTCCAAGAAGTACAAGCTGTAAATCTCATCGGTCAGGTTCTTACCGTAGAAAGAAATCCTCCAGTTGTCAGACTCGAAGCTGATCGACGCGTCTAAGATACCGAACGCATCGTTACAAGCGGGGTTGTTCCCACCGTAGTTCCCTTCAATGTACTTGTTATTGGCAGACGTGCAGTAATCGTCCTTCCAGCGGTAGTCGATGGTTGATACTAGGAAGGTTGATTCCGACAGCTGGGCTTCATGCATGGCGCCAAGTGTAAAGGTCATGTCGGGAGCGCGGCGAAGATCAAGGCCACTTTTGTCTAAGGGATTACCCGCTCCATCTACCACCATATAATCTTCGTAGGAGGAGTCCAAAAGGCCTAGATTGGCTGACAGTGTTAATCCCGCAGTCGGTATCCACAATGTCTCGAGCTCCATGCCATCGATGCTAGCGGCTGCCGCGTTCTGAACAATGGTCAGCGTTATCGCACCGTCAGTGCCAGGCAAGATCACGTCTTCTTGCTTGTCCGAGTAGTCCACGGAGAAGATGGCACCGTTGACCTGCAAGGTGTTGTTAAACCACATGGTCTTGAAACCTAATTCGATACTCTCGACCGTTTCAGGCTCATAAGGACCGGAGTCGCCGGCACTCGTGTTACGGCCATTGAAGCCCCCAGATCTGAAGCCTTCTGAATACGAAGCATAGATCATGTGGTTATCAGTGGTGTAGGTGAGGCCCACTCGCGGCGTAAAGTCATCCCAGCTTTCATTACCAGTAAAGACTTTGGCTTCTCCAGTAGCAGGGTCGGTGTAGTTGTTCTTTGCGGTCGCCGCGAGAGAGCTGTCACATGCTCCCCAGCTTTTGACGGCATAGCGTGGGTCGGCGCCGGGGTTAGCCCCATCTGCCTCTTCCCCGGGCCAATTGCCATAAAACGGCTGCTCACCGGTCTCGTCTCGTGCGGTGAACACCTGGCATATTGACTTTTCTTCATCAATCCAACGACCGCCAACTGACAGGCTCAACTGATCAGTGATATCAAAATCAATCTGCCCAAAGATCGCGGTATTCTCGGTTTCATGCTGCGTTCTGGGTGAGTCATTGAACCCGCCAAAGAACCAAGTCGTCTGCCACGCGTCGTACTCGCTATCCCATAAGTAGGCTCCGACGGTGGTCTTACCCCAAGAAAAATCGCTCTCTAGGCGAATCTCAAAACTTTCCTGTTCCTCGGTTTGAGGGCGAGACACTCGAAACAAATCAGCTGCACTGTTATCAAATTCCTGCAGGGATGTTTCTTCCATTTCACGAGTGCCGTAAATCGCCACCAGCTTGTTGTTGTCGTTAATGTTCCACTGCATGTTCAAGGTCACTGCTTCAACCTCTACCGAAGCACGCTGCTCCGAGCTGTGAAAGGTGTTGTAGTGGAAATCGCTGATAGCAGGATTACACTCAGCCGCTGGTTGGCCTACAAAGTTGAACAATTCACCGGCGCCATTGAAGCAAGTGGTGGGGCGAGCGTTGGTCTCGTCGTCAATGTCGTCGTAGATCAGATGCGCTTGAAAATTGTCAGTGGGATTCCACAAGGCAGACGCGCTCCACGCCTGCACCTCGGTGTCACCTTCACTCGAATTACGCGTTGGGTTGTTAAAGTAGCCACCACCACTCAGGTCCATTGCAGATACTTTGGTCGCCAAAGTGCCACCAAAAATAGCGGGGAAGTTAATCATGCCTTTAAAGTCTTGCTGATCATCTTCTGAGATTAGGAGGTTAACCTTGCCGCCCAGCTCGCCAGTTGGCTTTGAGCGGATGACATGCACGAGTCCACCGATCGTGTTTCGCCCAAATAAGGTCCCCTGAGGTCCTCTTAGGACTTCGATCCGCTCAGCATCCCAGACGTTAAGAAGGGCGCCAGTAGAGGTCGCCAGATAAATCCCGTCTTGATAGATCGCTACCGCCGGATCAAAACTCTTTTCAACCTCGGCGAGTTGAATACCACGAATGGAAACGACGGCGGTACCGTTCCCCAGTACGGGGTCGATAATCATATTGGGTGAAACGCCAGCGACGTCCATCAGGTCACGAGCAAAGGTCTTTTCGATTGCAGACGCGTCCATGGCGCTAACGGATGCGGGAACCGCTTGAAGATTTTCTTCTCGCTTCTGCGCGGTAACAACGACTTCCTCGATCGAGCCGCTGACCTCTCTTTGCGCCATAGCCTGGTTGGTAATCACCGAGCTCGCAAGAAGCGGCAAGGCAATCGCGGTGGAACTGATTAGTAGTTTCTTATTCATGGTGGCTCCCAGTGGATTTATGCTCTTATCTAATATCTTTATACCGACAAATTTGAGTATAAACAAACTGTGCGGTTTTTTTTGCTCCTTTTTTGCTCCTTTATGTCTAATAATACCGGTGGCAGCGCTCGCGCACAGTCAAGGCGGTTTGCACCGGCTACTGTGCTGTCGAGTCTATGCTAGGCGCATCCCAGATGCCACCCAAATAGCCCTATATTTTGAGTGATCTTCAATTTTTTTTGCGTAACGCGGTGTCGAACAGCTAGAAACGGGCCGAAGTGAGTGCCTTGGTGGCTACATGAGCGAGCCTGGCGCGCACGGCGCCGCAGCAAGGCCACTGACCGAAGCGTTTTGACAGCTGTTTCTTGGATAGTTTGGAGGGTACTGGCCCTGACGACAACTCATCCCCAGCAGACTGCCTGCAGCAGCCGCCGTTGTGGCGTGGTGGGGTGTTGCCCCTAGGGCGTTGCCTGCTTTTTAGGGGTGGCGGCCGGCTCGCTAGTCGCATGCTCACTCCAACGGTGCATCTGTTGGATGGTAGTTCGGTCGATCTTTCCATGGTCTTGAGGGTCATTACTGGCCCAGGCCAGATTAGCGTCGGCATGGCGCTGCTCATCCGCACGCACCCTGACAATGAGATCGCTCAGTCTGGCGTCGTCTTTCATACCGTAATAATCAATCGCGAGTTGGGGCGCTGCAATGTTTTCGGCCTCACCATTCTCGATCAGCGCCAAGTAGCTCGTGTAACTGTGCACTGCTTCCTCTTCGAAATAATGAATCATCTTATGCGCGGTTTTGGGCGCAAAGACATACAGCAGGAAGTAGTAATTCCAAAAGATCAGCTGAGCAATCAGGATGAGCGTGCGCTCTAGGCGGCTAGGCTTGGCGATCTCGATAAAAAACATGAGATGCATGCGCTCGTTTTCTGCTTCCGCCAATAACTCCCGGATGAGTGGGCCGTAGCCTGTTTTCATGCTGCGCAAGCTCTTTAGATGGATCCACATTCCTGCAACCATGCCGGGTACCCCAGCGATGGTCTCGAGCACGACGGCGCGATGCCCATAACGTTTGGCGAAAAACGTGTCAGCGAAGAAGCGAAAGAATGCCGTTTGGCTTCGCGCGAAAAAATCGGATATTGACCCCATTGTTTTACTCACCTGACTCAAGACGTATAACGACGTCGCCTCAGGTTCACAATAACCCGAGGCTATGCCTGTTAACCAACGCATACACGAAGGACACAGTAGCAAACTTTTTCAGCGATTCACTCACCTTAGCGCCGAATCGCGACAATATTTATCGACCGTCAGAGAAGGCCATTATCGAGCCTCGCAGGCGGGGTCCGCGGGGTCGGTGTGTCGCCCAACCAATACCGCTCCGGAGGCGCTTTTTCATCGGAGCGCGGTGGTCCCGCTGGGGGTCGCATATGGGTCGAGTGAGGCTCGACTTACAGCGGCGTGAGTCTCCACTGAGGGGCACATCTTTCGTCTGCCTGAATGGCCAAACCTGACCCCGCTAGCGGCCGATAGCGGTTAATGCCCCAGCACATGCCTGAGGGCGGTCAGACATTGCCGGACGTTTACGCGACTACTCGCGTGACCCATTAAACCGATACGCCACTGTTTGCCGGCCAGTTCGCCAAGTCCTGCACCAATTTCTAGATTAAATTCGTGTAACAGTCGGCTTCGCACGGCCGCATCGTCAATGCCGTCTGGTATGCAAACAGCGTTAAGCTGCGGTAATCGCCAGTCTGGAGCCACGGCCATGCTTAATCCCATCGCCTCTAATCCAGACACCAGCTCAAGGTGATTCTCCCGATGCCGCGCAAAGCTGGCATCCAGGCCTTCCTCTTGCAGAATTAGCAGAGATTCATGGAGGGCATAGAGGGCATTGACCGGCGCTGTGTGATGGTAGGCTCGCTTTGTGTTGCCGCCCCAATAGCCCATGACGAGTTGCATATCGAGAAACCAGCTTTGCACTTTGGCCGTTCGATTTTGAATGCGGGCAACTGCCTTGGCGCTGAAGGTCATCGGCGACAGGCCGGGCACGCAGGAGAGGCATTTCTGAGTGCCGGAATACACGGCATCGGCGCCCCAGTCGTCAACGCAAAGATCGATGCCTCCGAGGCTGGTCACGGTATCGACGATCGTCAGCGCGTCATGGCGCTGCGCAAGCTCGCACAGCGTTTTGGCGTCACTGCGCACGCCAGTCGAGGTTTCGGCGTGCACAAACGCCAGTAAATTGGCCTCGGGGTTTGCGGCAAAGGCTTCTTCTACCTTTTGTGGATCGACGGGGTCACCCCACCGATCCTGCACCATCACAGCGTGAGCGCCGCAACGCTCTACGTTCTCTTTCATCCGGCCACCGAACACTCCGTTTTGACAGACGATGACGGTGTCACCGGGGGAGACCAGATTGACAAAGGCGGCCTCCATGCCGGCAGAGCCCGGAGCGGATAGGGGAATGGTGAGTTCGTTTTGGGTTTGAAAGGCGTACTGCAGTAGCTGCTTGGTGTCATCCATCAGCTCGATAAACAACGGATCAAGGTGGCCGATGGTGGGCCTCCCTAGCGCACCCAGTACTCTGGCTGACACGTCTGAGGGGCCAGGCCCCATTAAAATGCGTTGTGGAGGGTGAAAGCTGTGGCTCATGGCTTGTCCGTTAGGAAGAATCAAGAAAATGATGCGCCGCAGGGTGCCTAATTTACGACGCCTTGACAACCCATTAGGTAGATCTTGATGAGTGGGCGCTCAAGGCGGCATAAAGGCAAAACCCAGACGATCGAGATGACGATCTACTTGGTGCGAAACGTTACCAATGGCCTTTTTGCGTGCCGGGCGAGCAAGTTGAGCAGAGCAAGCAGCTCAGAGAGAAAGCCCCTTCAAAGCAACCGATGGGGCGCTTTTCCGGGGCAGGAGACGAACTTATGGTTCGTAGATAGTTACGTTGCGAATTCCAACTGGATCACACGCTTCTCAGGCAGCATCTATCTCGTTGCGCTGTGAGACGAGTCGCTAGCTTCGTCAAATCGCGACGAGTGCCTCGAGCATGGGTCGGGTGAAGAGGTTATCGTTTGAGGATTCAAAAGTGATATTTGATGAGCATGCTTAAAGCGTGCTGATCGGTCTTGAAGTCAGGTGTGCTGGCGATACCAAACTTATCGGACCAAAAGTAATATTCGAGACCAACGTAAAAGCGTGTGTCGGGTCGGTGCAACAACTTGCCCAGGTTGTACTTGAGTTGAGGATTGATTTGCAGGTTTTCTGCGTAGCCTGTCTCGTCGGTCGCAAACACCCAGTCGATGAAGCCGTCCAATACCACCTCAGATCGGCCGATTGGCCAGGTAATAGAAAAGCTAGGTGTTATCTGCCAGCCCTCTGACGACATGTCATCGTTACGGTTGAGGCTCTCACGGCGAGTCAGGCTAAGTTGAAAAAAATCAAAGCCGGGTAGTAAAAGATCGATTGAGGGGCCGATCAAAAGCATTTCGGCACTTTCGCTGCCAAACTCTAGGTTAGTGGTCAACAAGACATCTGTGAGTGGTCCAAGAGTGATCGAGTCTGCCGCAAGTTTATTGTGGGACCAGCGAATGGCGACTTCACCATATAGCCCCGCCGAACGATCAATGTGCGGGTATTGGCTTATTTCTAAAAAGGAGAAGCTGTCGCCCGTCGATAGCGCGCTGACGTGCTCGAGGGTCACCGCATTCTGCTCATCTGGATCAACCTTGAAATGCTGCCCTTGCGTCACAGTGGCGCTCATATTTTGCCAAAGTATTGCTGAGCCAGCGTTGCTCGACAGACTGGTAAGCATCAATGTTAAAAGCAGTAGCAGTTTCAATAGTGGGGCTCGAGTTATTGTGGCTCCGTATGAAGGGAGAGGGCGGTACTTTAGCTCGTGAGTGCAACGAGTGCGTGTTTTAGTCTACCGACATAGGTGCCCGTCTTATCTGGCACATGAGTCATGTCTTTCGTAACTTTACTCGACGTGCCAGACACCGTCTTGAGGTGCCATGAGGTGTCTTAGTCAGTCGCGATCAACACGCGGCGGCGGTCAGCCCATGTGTGATTGACTCGGCACAGGATTGCTCATCACTCCTGTTTTTCCTGATACGGTGCTGCGCTAGGCTGGTGAGAGGGCTCACTCCGCGATTTGATCCACAGTTTGTATCGGCTGAGGCTTCGCATAAACCAGACGACCGCCACGACCATGACGATGCTGAATAAAATGGCAAACAGTTCGTTTGAGAGTTGCATTATGGTTCCTTTTCTTTGCGTTTAATGGTGTCTGTGGGGGCAGACTATTGCTGCGCCTTTGGTATCGCCTTTGAGTAGTGTAGAGCGCCTTAGCGGTTACGCCTACCCATAACGCAGCGTCCCGACATTGCTAGACGGGATACCCCGCTACGCAGTTTGGCGTTTTCTGTGTGGTGCGGCGTTATTTAAAAATGAGAAGCACCGAGGCCAATACCCCCGTCAACCTCCAAAGCCACCCCTGTTACCCACTCGGCAGTGACGAGATACTCGATCCCCTCGGCGACCTCCGTGCCGGTCCCAATTCGCCCGAGTGCATGCAACCCTGCAACGGCATCGTAGCGATCTTTTGCCTCGGCCTCAGTGAATAATCCAGCCCGCAGATTCAACTCTGTGGATACCGCGCCCGGTAAAATGCAGCCCACTCGGATTTGTCTTGGGCCGAGCTCTGCGGCCATCACTTTGGTCAGCCCCTCGAGTGCGGCCTTGGTCGTGGCATAGGGCGAAGCCCCTGGAAAGGCTCGGCGCGTGTGGGTCGATCCGATGAACACGATGGCGCCGTCGGTCGCGTCGAGATGAGGCACCGCGAGGCTCGACAGCATCATGGCCGAAATGACGTTGGTATTAAATGCATCGGTCAGGTGCGTCTCGGTGTAGCCGTCAACGGGTTGCCGGTACATGTTGGCGGCATTATTGATCAGCGCATCGAGCTTGCCGCCGCCGTGCGCTAGCGCCGCCTCGATCATGTTTACGCGGTCAGATTGTTGACACACATCACCCTGAACGACGTGGCAGTTTCCCCCCAGCTGTGCCTGAACGGCTTCGAGCTTTTCGATGCGCCTGCCGCTGATGGTCACCAGCGCACCTTGCTCACAAAATCGCTGAGCGCAATCGGCGCCGATACCGGAGCCCCCGCCAGTAATAAGAATAGACATGCCTCGCAAGGATCTCATGCCCTCAGTCCCGCTTGTTTCATCATAGGTAGCAGTGTCTCATTAAATTGGTTCAGCCCCTCTTCATAGTTTACCCAACTCAATGTGATGCCATCGAGCCCGGCGTTTGAAAAGGCGAGCATGCCATCGATGATTTGCTCGGCTGTGCCAACCAGCGGAATGGCACCGTAGCCCGCGATGAGATTTGCGGCCATGGATTCCCAGCCATCCCCAAGCGCGCTCTGCGAGTTGGGGATCAGCACGTCTAAAAGATTACGGACGCCCTCCCAATCGCCACGATCGTAGACGTATTCTTGCACGAACTCTCTAGCCTCTTTCTCGGTCTCACGGCATACAATGTAAGCCTGACCAAAAACCTGCATGTCTCGTTGATATTTTTCCTTTGCTAATCGTCGGCCATTGGCTGCCACTTCACTGGCGCTCGCAACGTCTTTTGCCACAACAAAGTTAAAGTCTGCATGAGCGGCGGCAAATTCTTGACCGCGGGCACTATTACCGGCGCTCATTAACGCCGGCCAGGGACGCTGAAGGGGCTTGGGCTCCGAATAGCAGGCGGGCGACTGAAAATGCGGGCCGTCATAGTCGAATTCGCCGTCTACCGTCCAGAGTTCCTTGCACAGAGAAATCCAATCGTCCGCCACGTCGTAACGAATGTCGTGTTCCTTTTGTGGAACACCAAACATGGCTATTTCGCGTTCGTTCCAGCCAGCGACGATATTGAGGCCAAATCGGCCCCCCGCAATATGATCAATCGTTGCCACCTCCTTAGCGGCGCGGATGGGATGAACAGTGGGCACATGGAACGTCGCGAAGATGCTGATCTCTTCGGTTTTGGCGGCGAGGCCCGCTGCCCAGGTAAATGTTTCGAAATTGCGATGATTGAAGTTCACCTTGCCGCCCATGCCTTTCCAGCGGGCAACTGGAATGATGGCCTCGATACCCGCTGCTTCCGCCAGCCGTGCGACCGTGACGGATTCTTGCCAATCGACTTTAAGCGTATCGGGGCGGTCCGTCATCGAGCATCCGCTGCTGACATTGAGACCGAACACGCCCAGTTTGAGTTTGTGTGGGCTGCTTTTCAGGGGGTGTATTGGGGGTGACAGTGTCATGCTAAAGGCTCTTTCAAGGAGGGCGTCAGGACTCAGTGTCGCAGACTGAGGCGAACTTGCACAGTCGCCTTTTAAAACTAATAAAGCGAATAAAAACAGTGCCTTGAAATAACTTTATCAGGTGTTTTATGGCCCTATAGGCCACTCGACTTTGGGTATTGGTTGCAAATCAAGGCCAGTACTTGGGGGCGTTGCGTCAAACCGGTGGGGAACCTTTTGCGTATACCTCCCCACAACAGAGGCGTAGCACATGATCAGTTTAAAAGAATTTGACACGGTGATCCCAACCGACCAGTGCAGCCGAAGCCTGTTTGCAGCGCAGCGAGACAAGCTTGCAAAGCTCATGCGCAACTCGGTTTCGAAGGCTGTTCCGGCATCGGGTAAGTCGCCCGAGCAGGTAAAACGAGACGAGGTGCTGCGAGAGCGCCACATCGAGCAGCGTCTGCAACGTTTAATCGTGCGGGCCAAAGGCATTGTTTCGGAAGAGATGTTGGTTCGGCACCAACGGGAAATCCCCGTAGACGAAATTCCCGATTACGCCGTTACCCATTTGTTGGCCCAATTGGGCGAGCGGGAGTTGCAGCTGGCGCGTTATTAGCTAGACTTCGCCACCTGCCGTCTTTCTTACCTTCTTCGCAACTTCTCTGTTGAGACTCTTGTGAGGGGCTTGCCAGAGCCGTCGCCTGAGTCGCTTCACTTTCTGAGGGTGCACAACAGCACTATTTGCGGCCTCGATCGCTGTTATCATTAGCGTGTTCCTTATCCCATGCCCTTCGCACTAGGGGAGAACCGTGCAGCGAATGATTAGCGACTACATTGATTCCCATTTGAAAACCTTATCTGATTTACGCGGATCGGCAGAAGATATTAGCTCGATGGCGACAGTGTGTGCTGAGGCATTGCAGGCAGGCCATAAAATTCTGATTTGCGGTAACGGCGGTTCTGCGGCAGATGCGCAACATTTTGCCGCCGAGTTGGTGGGCCGTTTTGTGGCGGACCGGCCCGCGCTCGCTGCCATTGCACTCACAACAGATACCTCGGCGCTCACTGCGATTGCAAATGACTACGGATACGATGCTGTGTTCAGTCGGCAGGTGGCGGGTCTCGCGCAAGCTGGAGATGTGCTGTTGGCAATCTCCACATCGGGCAATAGCATGAGTGTGCTGAATGCCTGTGAGCAAGCTGCGTCAATGGATTGCAAAGTGATTGGTCTGACGGGCCGTGACGGCGGTGCCTTAAAAGCGCATTGTCGCAATCTCGTCATCGCGGCCTCGAATGACACGGCGCATATTCAAGAGGTACATATTGTCGTGATTCATCTCCTGTGCGCACTGATCGAGGAGCAGCTGGATTGGGCTGCATTGCAATGAGAGACTTGGGCAGTGAGTGCGGTTGACCTAAAGCGCGCTGTGTTTTTGGATCGAGATGGCGTGATCAACGTCGATCGCGGTTATGTGAGCAGCTGGGATCAGTTTGAGTTTTTGCCCGGCGTTCCTGAGGCACTACGGCAACTTCAGTCTGCAGGGTATGTTTTGGTCGTTGTTTCGAATCAATCAGGAATTGGTCGAGGCCTTTACAGTGAAGCTGATCTGGCTGCGCTCAATCGTCGCGTACACCGCTACCTGCTTGACGAGCGTGGCATCGAGATCGCTCAATTCTACCATTGCCCGCATCACCCCACTGAGGCGCTCCTGAAATGGCGACAGCCGTGCCATTGCCGCAAGCCGGCGCCGGGGATGATCGAGCAAGCCTGCGCCGAACTCCATATCGATCCAAGCAACTCATTGATGGTGGGGGATAAAGTGTCCGATATGGAGGCGGGTCAGGCCGCTGGCGTAGGGCGGCTGTTTAGAGTTGTTCTTGCGGCTACGGCGCAGCCTCTTTCCGGCAATGGTGACGGCAAGGCGGGTGTCGTCTTGGTAGAAGGCTTGCCCGATGTGGCGCGGATCGTGAGTGAATCGCAGGCGCCAGGGTGATCAGTGGCTGCCAGTAAATCATGTGGACTGTTTCATGCAGCCGGCTGATGCTAGAAAGCGTAGCCAAAGGTTTCGATATCGGCGGCAAAGCGTTCCGCCACCAGCGCTTGAGTTTCCTCATCGTAGTATTGTCTATATTCCGCACGGTCATTAGCCTGTCGTCTATGGGGCAGCGCGATAGTCGGTATACCAATTCGCTGGCAGCAGGTGTCGAAATCTGCCTGCAGCGATTCATAGCGCCCTACAAAGTCGACGATCTGGCGTCCCCTGAGATCAATTAAATAGTCCGATTGCGGCGTGACGGAGGTGTCTAGGTGGTACTGCCATGGTCTTGTTGGCTCAAGCTTGCGCCTCAGGAAATCAGAAAACGACTCCCCCTCGTTTACCAGGCTGGGCCGTTCACGCTTGATGTGATGGTAGGAGCTCACCTGCAGGTCCCATGGGTTGCGCACGAAGGCAAATTTAAACAGTGCGTTATAAGTGTCTCTGGGTAGCATCTCTTGAGCCGTAATGGCTTTGCAGTGGCGAGGTAATTTGATCGCAGAGCGATGCCCCGTAAGCCCGCTCATTTTACTGGCTACCCATTGAGGTAGGTAATAAGGATCGCGCCAGCGGTAGCGCTGCAAAGCCCCGCGAATACTGGTTCCGCCGGTTTTTGCAATGTGAACAAAGAGGAACTGGTAGCGATTAGAGAGGAGCATAGGAGTGGATTCGGCCGCTGTGAGTTAACATTCGGTTCGGTAATGAAATTATGGTCCGATCGCGTTAGCACAAAGTCTCTGGCCAACGAGTCGAACGTAAATTAGCACATTCAACGGCATAAGGAGCGTTTCATACCGCACACTGCGTTCGCGGTGCTGACTGCCAACCACATGCGCAGGTTATATCGCCTTGAGTGGCCCGCGCTAGTGCTGGCGACACAGGGGGTTCGGTTGGAAGGTTTGGCGCGCACCCTGGAGGCGTTTTTTTGTTAAAGAGGGTGTGTCTGTAGTATTCACACCTGCGCTGGTGGAGGTGCGCGTGAATCAATACACTAGCGCAGGCTTAGCAAAAGGGTGTCAGCCCCAAATCTCTGTGGGGCGGTAGCGACAATGCAGCGACTGAGTGATGTTTCACCATCCATAATCTGGGTATTTCTGTTTTTTACCCTGTCTCTTTCCTCGGCGACGCGCCAGTTTATCTGGCTGATGGCGCTAGTGGGTTTGGCCATGTTTGTGAGGGGCCCCAAAATCTTTTTTGAGACTGAGGGCGTGCGCAAATTTTGGATCGTCCTAGCATGCTTCTTGTTGCCGGCACTTTTTTCTCTATTTGGCGCGATTAATTTCGAGCGCTCACTGTCGGGCGCCGTGCGTTTTCTTTCTTATGGGTTTGCGGTCTGGGTCGTGCTGCAAATTAAGCTGGATAAAATAGAAAGCCAACGACTCATGTCACTCATCGGCGCAATCATGATGATCTGGGTGGTTGATGGGTTGGTGCAGTTGCTCACGGGTTTTAGCGTATTTGGTAATCCGCTCATTGAACTGGATTCAGGGCATACCTTGGTGACGGGTAGCCTGCGTATGGGCTACGGATCAACCTTGGCGATTTTATCGCCATTTTATTTAGAGGCGTTGCGTCGAGCGGGCTCGGGCCCAGCGATAAGCGTCTTATCGCTGCCACTATTTGCCGCCATCGTGATGAGTGGTAACGAAGCATCAATGGTTCACGCCCTAGCGGCGTTAGGTGGATACGCCCTGATTCTGCTTAGAGCCAAAGCGGATGAGCAGGTGACGTCATGGCTTTTGTCGCTGTTACTGTTCTTTTCACTGGCGGTGTTATCGGGTTGGATTCTCAGCGATACGTTTCGGGCCTCCGTCACCGGGCAAGCGGCGTCGGACGTTTACCAAGCGTTTGATTATTTACCTGTCTTTTGGTCGTCTGCTTGGCAGGGATTTATGGACCATTGGGTGAACGGTGTGGGTATTCGCGGCTGGGGGTCTCTGATGGTTTCGTTAGAGAGTATTAGTGTGCTGCCCGTATCCGAGCGTTGGCACCCGCATTTATTCGCGCTTGAGGTTGCGGTGGATACCGGCATCCCGGGTTTGATTGGTTACGCGTTATTTTTTGTGTTTTTAAGCCGACGTCTCTTCGATGCTAGATCAGAAGTGGCGTTGAGTTCGCTCGTGGTTATCCTGGCGCTATTTCCCTTGAATAGCTCGATCTCTTTTTATTCCTACTTTAACGGCAATATTCTGTTCCTGACATTAGCGCTCTTGATTGTGCTCGATCGGGATATCAAGACACCGACAAAGGTTGATGGTCATTACGATGGCCGATCTTAGTGACAGCCTAGACCGAGGTGCGTTTCCGGATCGGATTTTGATTATCCGTTTGAGCGCAATAGGCGATGTCGTATTCAGCTCACCCCTCGTCGATGCGCTGAAAGAAGTCTATCAAGGGGCTGATATCTTTTGGCTGGCTGAATCTCCAGTAGTGCCTTTGCTTGAACATCATCCTCACTTACGCGATGTCATTGTCTGGCCGCGCAAAGAGTGGGGTGAACTGCTCAGTAGTGGTCGATGGCTGGCATTACTGAAGGAGATAGTGAGGTTTAAGAAACGGCTTCGCCAATACCGGTTCGATTTGGTGATCGATGCGCAGGGTTTATTTAAAAGCGCTGTGTTGGCATGGATGACTGGAGCGGTTAGGCGGGTAGGCTTTGCCTCAAAAGAGCCAACCCGCGCGTTACTGACCGAGCGGATTGAAAAAGACGCTGGCCCCGCGATCAGTTCTGAGTATCGTGCCATGGCAAAGCACCTAGGTTGCCAGAGCGACGTATTCCCAATGAAAGTCTGTGTGCCGCCGGCGGTTGAGGTATGGGCAGCTGCGTTTCGCGCAGATACGCCTTATGTCGCCATTTGTCCGTTTACCACTCGACCGCAGAAGCATTGGCCTGAGGCCCATTGGCAAGTCTTAGCGAAAAGCCTGGTAGCGCGCGGCTGGCGTGTTGTGGTGTTGGGTGGGCCCGCCGATAGCGTATCTGCTGATCGTATCTTCGCTGATATCCGGGTCGAGTCCATGGTCGGAAAGGCGGCGTTATTAGAGAGTGCCGCCTTGGTCGGTCACGCTGATCTTGTCATCGGTGTGGATACGGGGCTGACCCATATGGGGTGGGCATTTAAAGTGCCCACGATTGCGTTGTTTGGTTCGACTTGCCCGTATCGAGATCTTGGGGGGCTGCGCGGCGCCGTGTTGTACAAAAATATGACTTGTTCACCCTGTCGGCGAAAACCAGTGTGTGGTGGAACCTATGACTGCCTCGCTGCCCTGTATCCCGACAGCGTGATTGGATCCATGGCGGGTTTACTGCGCGACAAGTCGGTGTCCGGCTCCGTGGTAGCATCTTGAGCTCTAATAGAGGGAGAGTCTAATGTCTGCATTGCCAGACATGAGTGCTAGCAACGTCACCGTCATTGGTGATGTGATGTTAGATCGATTTTGGACAGGCGCGACCCAGCGTATGAGTCCAGAGGCGCCTGTGCCGGTAGTCAATGTGTCTTCGCAGGAAGACCGCGCTGGCGGTGCAGGGAACGTCGCCGTTAATTTGGCGCAGCTCGGGTTGACTGTCTCGCTGGTGGGGCTATGCGGTGACGATGACCATGCTCGCGCCCTGCGTCGTTGTGTCGAAGAGGCGGGGGTTCGCTGGAACGTCATGCCTTGTGCTGCCGAGACCATCGTCAAATTACGCGTGTTGAGTCGCAACCAACAACTGTTGCGCATGGATTTTGAGGAGTCACTGAGCCCGCACGCCAATGACTTATTTGTGGGTTTTGCAGCGCAGCATCTTATCGACGCAGACTTGATTGTGTTCAGCGACTACGCCAAGGGATCGCTGGCGCTGATTGAGTCCCTGATCGCGCGGTGTCGGTCATTAGGTAAAACGACCTTGGTCGACCCAAAAGGGCACGATTTCGACCGTTATCGAGGGGCGACGGTGTTAACCCCCAATCTCACTGAGCTCGAAGCCGTGGTGGGGCCATGCCAGGATGACGCGACGCTCATCGCAAAAGCAGAGACTCTGAGAAGCGCCCTCGAGTTAGAGGCGATTTTGGTGACACGAAGCGAAGCCGGTATGACATTAATTCAGGCGGGGTCAGCGCCGCAGCACTTTGCTGCCAGCGCACAAGAGGTTTTTGATGTGACGGGTGCTGGCGATACGGTGATCGCAACGTTGGCGGGGTGTCTCAGTGCGGGATTGCCGATGGCCGAGGCCGCGCGGATCGCCAATCGTGCTGCAGGCGTGGTGGTGGCCAAGCTAGGAACTGCGAGTGTGACGCCCGATGAATTAACCATGGTCGGGGAGGGGTTGCGCGGTGCTCCGGATAGACAGGGTGTCGTATCGGCGTCTGATATGTTGGACGTGGTGGCAGAGGCGCGTGGGAGGGGTCAGCGCGTCGTCATGACTAACGGCTGTTTTGATTTGCTTCATCCCGGTCATATTGCTTATCTAGCGCAAGCGGCAACCTTGGGTGACATGCTGGTGGTTGCTGTAAACGACGATGATTCAGTGCGGCGGTTGAAGGGCGACGCCCGGCCAGTGAATGCCATCGCAGATCGGATGGCGGTGCTCGTGGGCCTCTCGGCGGTGGATTATGTACTGCCATTCTCCGAGGACACGCCGGCAAAATTGATTGAGGCGTTGGCGCCAGATGTGCTGGTCAAAGGCGGTGATTACGTTGTCGAGGAAATCGCTGGCCATGAGTCAGTAATGGCGCGAGGTGGAGAGGTGGTCGTACTTGATTTTCTAGAAGGGCATTCTACCTCAAGCTTAATAGACCGGCTTAGTGACTGAACGACGTTGTCTTTAGAAACCGGCGCGTGCGTTACGCTAAAAGTTTTTTTAATCAGTTGAATGGCCTGCTTTTGAAGGTCCCAGTACCGCGTCGTTGTAAGCGGGTGCTTGCCAAAAAAGGAACGATCATTTGTCTCAGCCTAGCCGCGAAGAATCAGATCAGTATTGGCGAGACAGTTTTTATTGGTGCGAACCCCTCGCATTGCCCAATTGGCTTGCCGGCCCGCAATCACGACGAATGCGCTACCGCCCCGGTGAGCCACCGCGGCGGTTGGCGCTAGATACGATGGCCTCTAACGCTGATCGATCGATTCGATTGGGGTCGAGATCGCATGCCTGATTCGCCAAAAGGTAAGTGGCTATTACTGACGCTGCTCTGCTTTGCCGGCGCGATGGTGTATACGTTCCCGTTTCTCCGTTACTCCTACTACGACACCATGAAAGAGGCGCTGGGGGTCACCCATACCCAGATGGGACTCATGCAGGCGGTCAATGGTGTTGCGGCGACGTTCGGTTACATCCCAGGTGGCTGGCTTGCAGATCGGTATTCCCCTAGAAAATTACTGGCGACGTCCCTCATTGTCACCGGGCTGAGTGGATTTTATTTCTCCACCTTTCCGTCTTATGTAGGGGGGCTGTTTCTGTATGGTTTTTGGGGGGTGAGTACCCTGATTATCTTTTGGGCCCCTTTTATTAAAGCGACGCGCAATTTGGGTCCCGATGCTGAGCAGGGTCGATTGTTCGGGTTTTTAGAGGGCGGCCGCGGGGTTTTTGGTTTCTTGATCGGTATGTTCACTTTGTTCGTTTTCAAAGAAATGGGTGAGGGGCCAACCGGTTTGATGTGGGTGATCAATATTTCAGCCGTCGTGACGGTCGCAGCGGGGCTGACCGTTTGGCTGATTTTCGAGGACCCGCCTCAGGGAACGGCTTCTGAGTCGTTGTTTCAAAACTTTAGCGGGGCCCTCAAAACGCCGCAGGTGTGGGTGATCGGCCTTATTATTTTTTGTGGCTATGGTCTTTTTGCGAGTCAGAGTTACATTACGCCCTACATGACCGGCGTGATGGGTGCCGTGGTGACCTATGGTGTGCTGATGGGCATTTTGAGAACCTATGGTATTCAGGCGATTGGCGCGCCGGTCAGCGGTATCCTGGCAGATAAAATCGGGGGGCCAAGTATTGTCATTGGTTTCGCGTTTGCGATCGCGGCGCTCTGTATGTCGATACTGCTCGTGGTGCCCCCAGAGCTAAAGAACTTAGCGATCGTCTCCAACGTTATGATTGTGCTGGCGCTCTGCGTCTTTGCACTACGCGGCAATTTTTATGCGACTTTTTCTGAGTCAAAAATTCCAATGCACACTATGGGGACAGCCGTAGGGGTCGCCTGTTTCGTGGGTTATTTACCCGAGGGGTTCACGTATCCGATGATTGGCTATTGGTTAGATACTTACCCGGGGCTGCCCGGCTATCAAATCACCTTTGGCTATATGCTGGCGCTGTCTCTGGTGGGTATTTTAGCCACGTTATTCTTGCGGCGTATTAATCGACAGAGTGAGTCAGAGGAGTACTCGCGCGTTGGGTAAAGTGCTGTCTGATGCGCAGATTAGGCGCTATCGAGAGGAGGGTTTTGTCTCGCCTGTCGACGTGATGAGTGAGCAGGAAGCCAGTGAGTATTTACACCGTTTTGAAGAGGCTGAGCGACGCTTTCCGGCGCTCGCGCATGCCCATAAGCGCAATAATGTGCATCTGTCGTTTAAGTGCCTCGACGAGTTAGCACACCATCGGGTGATCTTAGACGCTGTTGAGGATCTTATCGGCGCTCATTTCTCGTTGTGGGCAACGGTTCTGTTCTGTAAGGAGCCCCAGAGCCCGCATTACGTGAGTTGGCATCAAGATGCCACTTACATGGGAATGAGTGACACTGAATTTGTCACACCTTGGCTGGCACTGACGCCCAGTACTCCGACGACGGGCTGTATGCAAATGATTCCAGGATCACATCAGCACATCATCCTTGAGCATGAGGATACGTATGCGGAGGACAACATACTGACGCGTGGCCAAGTGGCAAAGGGGATTGACGAGAGCACCGCGGTCGATTTGGTGCTCAAACCTGGGCAAATGTCATTGCACCATGCCAAGGTCGTCCATGGCTCAAGGCCTAATACCTCGGCGCACAGGCGAGTTGGCTTTGCCATGCAGTCTTATATGCCGCCACAAGTCCAGCAGGTTGTGGGTAACAATCTCTGGCTGGATATTCGGGGGGTCAATGACCGTCAAAATAGCCGCCGGCTGAATCGGCCCGAATATGATGCCGATCCCATTGCGGCAGCTGACCGCGATCTGGCAGATGCCAATTTAGACGACATCCTGTACCGTGGGGCGGCGCAGAAAAGAGGTTACTGAGTCAGTGTCGAACACATTAGAACCTGCCCTTGATATTTCCAAGTTGGTTGCTTGGCGCCACGCATTGCATCGTTGTCCTGAGCTCGGGTTTGAGCTCAATGAAACGGCAGGCTATATCGAGCGTCAATTGCGGGAACTGGGTATCGAAACCCATAGCGAGATTGGGCAGGTCGGTCTCGTTGGCGTTTTACGTAAGGGGGATAGCAATCGGGCAATTGGTCTTCGCGCCGACATGGACGCGCTCAAGATACAAGAGCTTAATACTTTCGAGTATCGCTCGAAAACAGAGGGCCATATGCATGCCTGTGGGCATGATGGGCACAGCGCCATGCTACTGGGCGCGGCAGAGGCGCTACG
>ENA-UZXB01001062-UZXB01001062.1-metagenome-genome-assembly--contig:-Day-2-1m-contig-1062_pt1 | contig 25469 bp, 28 predicted proteins | sample MGYA00260339_ERZ794899 | MGnify/ENA metagenome assembly ERZ794899 | reverse complement strand
TGTTTGCGAAATTATTTAGCATCGTTTTCCATTGATCCATAAATTCCCATCAATATATTCAGCAATAAATCTTGCTCCGTGAACTCTCTTTGTTGAATTAATAGGCAATGAAATGATATCTAATGCCCAATCTATAAAACTTGGAATTACCTTAGAATTAACTATCCCCTCAACAGTCTTTCTATTTCTCGATTCTACTACTCAAGATCTAATATAGAACCTATCATATTCCACATTTTGATTTGGCAGCCAAAATTCTACCTCAAATAAGGGCATTTTACTTGGCGGGCCGCAATAAATAAGATGTAAATCTGTTTCAATATTTGCTTCATTTATAGCTTCCTCAAGTTTACTCGTTTTTAAAGCGTAGCTGAAGCCTTTTGGCAGTTTATCTTTTTCAACAGCACTATATCTTGACAGCTCCTACTCCTACCTCATCGTGTAGATACGCCCCATTTTCGCAGTATTGAGCAAGCTCATTTGAAATGAATGCGTGGGCTGCTTGTTTATCAGATTGAGGGTACAAGAAATGTACATTTGCTCCTGCATCTAGCGTAAAACACCACTTGAAACCATCCTTTTCTCGCTTCGCCCATATAGCCTCTATCACTCGCAGCGTCTCAGGTTTCATAAGAATGAAATACGGATCACTACTCATCATTAAGCTGTGCAAAGTCAAAGCCTCACTTTCTACAAGCTTGATAAAAGCATCTATATCTCCAGACTTCAGTATAGCTTTCATCTTGGTCATATTTTCACCAGCTTGGGCAAAACGAGCTTCAACATACGGATTATTATCCAAGAGTCCGTGACCTACTGTGCTACTCACGGTTTTTTGTCCTTTGTGAACAAGTAGTATGGTATCACAGAAGTCCGAAAATATTGGATGAATATCATCATAAGCTATCGCAAATTGATCACTACTTCCGGCATAGTCGTGGTGTACTCCCCACTCACCTATAGGACCAAACACACTTCTGCTTGCACTACCGCTTCCTAGTCTTGCAAGCTCTGAAGCCGTTCTCTTAAAATTATTCTCGGTGAGCTCACCTTTTTCTAAAGCTATATCACAAATACACAGAGCCAAGGCACTCATACCACTTGCACTGCTTGCTATACCACTACTGTGTGGAAAGCTATTGGAGGTTTCTATTAGATATATACCAGTAGATGTGAAAGGTAAAATGTGTGCTATACGACTTATAAATTGCTCTATCTTTTCAACGAAAGATGGCTCTTCATTTCCGTCGAGTAATACTTTCACTGCCAGTGACTCGTGTTCCGTGTAGGTAAGTTTGGTTGTAGTAGCACAATTGCTTAATGTAAAACTGATAGAGGCGTTTGCTGGAATCTGCACTGCATTAGGCTTTTTCCCCCAATATTTTACAAGTGCTATATTACTTGGACTTTTCCAAGAAGAGATAAAGGTTTTCATTCCGATTGGTATATAACAAAATTACACGGTGTTTGGATTATACAAAAGCAACTTTGCATACGTCCTCTACCTGACGATCTTAAATTTGGATTTTACTTAATCAACTCAGAATAAGCCAACACAGTTTCAAAACCTTTGTCTTTGAAATATTTTGGCGTGTTTGTGTCACCACATACAAGTATAAAATCTCCGCCCCAAGCTCCAAGACTTTTGATAGCATAAGGATAATCGGCAAAGAATTTTTCTTTAACTGTAGACATTCCTATCGTTTTAAAGATAATCTCTTCGTGTTGAGTTATGAGTTCTTGAAATCTATCAAAATCTGAAGTCCTAATTAATTCTTCTGTAAGATCAGAAATAGAGTCAAGCACATTTTGGCTTACACTCTTGCTTCTGTAAGTAGCTATTCCCTCTCTACTATTTTGCTTTTGATTGAGATGGACAAAGTACAATCGATTAGCAAACTCTGGCTGAAAAACATAGCCTTCCCACATCTCCGGGCTGCGATAGAGCACATCCCCACCCATCATACCTATCGCTATATCTATACCGCTTCCTCCAAAACTCGCTTCAGATAAATCAAATGCATCTACCTGTGCCCACTTCGCTATATTGCAGATGAGTGTGCTGCTACTTCCTAGCCCCCAGTCACTCGGAAACTCTAAATAAGTGCGTACAGTGTAGCTCCCACCTTCTAAAAACCAAGAGTTTCCCTCACAGGCTTTGTTAATGATTTCTACTAGCTTATCGCTAACAGCATTGATATTGCAGAGCATAGAGTCATTGAGGCTCACTCTTCGCGGAGCTTCTGTGCCGCTTTCTTTTATGAGAAATTCTTCTCGATACCACATCTCACCATCACTACCTATGCTATACCATGTAAGTGTGTTATCCGTATCACTTTCGTGAAACTCCACCTCCATACGCTGACCGAATTTTGTGGGCACAGCCAAAGCCAATGCTCCATTAAGGACTGCATACTCGCCCGTTATCAATAGTTTCCCGTGTGAAAAATAGGATTGCACTGATGCGAAGGTAGTAGGTTTAGTAAAATTATGTCTATCCTTAGGGTGTTACAATAAAAGGCTCAGTGCTGGTTTCAAAGATATTGCCATCGGAGTCAAAAAATTGAAAGGTAAACTGAAAAGTATCAAGACTAGATGGAGGTCTATTGAAAACCAACTCAAGGTTGTTCTCAATAATAAATGGAGCAAAGGAAACAAACTTGGTCTGAACAAAATGTGTACCCAAAATATCGTGAGGCTACCTCGAAGACTAAATATCTTAACTTGATTATCCGTCAAACTACCTATATACGACTTAGAACTTCTGATGGTAATGCCCGGAAGGTCTGTCGCATAATAAAATTCGTGTTCGCCACATGCCATAAGTGAAGAATTGGAAATGGATTGCATTGCAACTGCATCCCAATCCATATTTATGCGGACCACTGCTTCTTCAAAACTAAGTGAATCATATGCTTTTATGCTTGGGTAAGCTATGGTCCATAACTCATTGGGAATTTCTGAGAGCATATAATCTGTTCTCCCACCACAGATATTACACCCCCAGTCTAGGAGTACTAGCCCGATCATAAAAAGTAAGAGGATTAACTTTCTCATAGCTACAAATCTTTAATGGTAAAACTATCTGATCTAGCTTGTAGAACATCACCACTAGAAGTATAATATTTTATGAGAATCTTTATTTGGCCATCTTCAGGAGGAGTATTCATTCTGAATAGATGCTCGTACTCACTAGCGTATACCTCATAATTGGCTTTTTGTCTAAATGTATTGTCCTTCGTAATCTCAAATGAATAATTAGTTCTGCGACCTATCTGCAACTTAAATAAATGAGTAATATTTGAACTATCACTGTTGGATACATTCCATACTTGTATAGAATCTAATGGTAGAGTTAAAGCAGGTGGCAAAGCTGGCTCAGCAATGGCAACATAATTTTGGTTTATAGTGCTCGAGACATAAGTAACTTCAAACAAATTTACCAATACAAAGGAATCCCAAGCGAATGAGTCTTCCACTATATTATTCAAAAACCCATTTGAATCTATTTGGAATATTGACGTAGTTTCTACTCCAGTGATGATACCATTAGCATATACGCCTCCATAATTGTCATCTCTGCATCCATATTCCAAAAGTACAAGTCCTAAAAGCAGAATGCTAAACCCTGTTACGTTAATGGCACTTTTCATTTTAGATAAATCTTATCTGAGAAAGTTACGAAGGATTCTCCTTCAATATTTTCAACGGTAATTTTCCAACGTACTGAACCCCACAATTCTGGCTTACTATGCATATAAAGACTTAATCCCAATGGAGTGTAGGCAAGGCTTTCTGAAATTTGATTATGAAAAGCAGAATTATTCTTTATTCGTACTCCAGGATACTCCAACTTATTATTATAGCAACTGAAAAGTGAGGAGATATCTTTCAAGACGCCCCTTTGTTCCATCTCTATTTTTAAATTCTTAACTTGAAAGCACGTTTTAGCTATAGGTGCCATTAGTGCATACGCTCCAAAATTACTTTTATGCTCTCCCGATGTAACGTATCGTATGTTAAAACCTGTTTGAAGAATAAAGCTTTCAAATGTTACACTATCTCCTGGATCAATTACGGAATATACTCCACCGCCTCTTTCAAACATATTAGAAATGTAAATATTGGTGATTTTAGCATCTCTATCCTCACAAGTCTGCAGTGTAGTTGGGTCTTTCTGACAGCCATAATCTAGCAATACCAGTCCCATGATTCCGATAATTAAAAAAAGATTTCGTTTCATTTAGTAGGTATTTAAGGTTGGACTAAAATTGATTCTGTGACAGTCTTAAGCACTAATCCCAATGCAAGATAGTAGGTGAATTCAAATTGCATCTCAGTCACGCCAGATGGTTTTTTATTTAGAAAATAATTATAACTAAGAGACCAAGTGGAACTAGCATATTTTGTTTCTTGTTTGAATATTGAATCATTTGTGATCATAAATTCATAATCATTGTAGGATCCTACACGGACTGAGAAGGTAGAGGTTACAACTGCAGAGTCAATATCTGCAATATTTCTAATTACGATGGAGTCTAACTCCATACTAATAGATGGTGCTGGCAAAGGTGCAGCAATGGCTGAATTACCTCCAATTTTGAGACCACCATTTACAGTCCTGTATTCATCTATAAATCTTGTTTCTATTTTGAATCTGTTATAGGATACTGTATCCCCTACCTCTCCTATTGAATTTCTGAAAGAGTCTACTTGATAAATATCTGTGCTTTCTATATCGATCACAAAGTACTCCCCATTAGTATTTTGACCATCATTGTCATTGCATCCATACTCAAGGAGTATGATACCAATCACGACAGCTATAAAAAGGATGTTTCGTTTCATGTTTATCGATTTGTTAAATGGTTGAATAGTTAATTAGGGTGTGATGATAATAGGATTTGTAGTGGTTTCGAATGTGTTGCCATCGTCAACCTCTATTTTAAAAATATACTCTCGCCTAATCGGTTCTGAAGGAATATTTTTCAAAATAAAATATCCATCATCAAAATAGTCTTGTGCATAATTCATTTCTCTTATAAAGTCTTCGCTGTTCAACTCTATACTGTCTGAGGAGTATTCCTGAAAGTATAAAAAATCATTGGTGATGTCTTCTTCAGTACTTTTATCTGTGATCTTAACATATACTATCCGATTCTGATAAACAGGATAAGGAAAATCACAATCGTCTGCATAAGCCAAATTTGACCAATGGTATTCATAATTATTAGATACAGCTACAAATGCCACTTTAGCCATTATACCGATTTGGGAAGATCGAAAGGAGTCCTTCACACTCACGGAGTCTGAAATGGGAAATCGAGTTGAAGAATAAATCCATTGGGTAGTGACCCCATTAATCGCAACATCGTATGGACTGCTTTCATGGCAAGGGCCACAAGCTATTTCAGCAAACGAAAGTCCTAATAGAAAAGTGAATAAAAGAAACCCGTACTTCATAGTCACTTCGAAGATAGGGTGCTATACAAAAATTAGCGTTTGAGAATTGTCAGATTTTTTGAATGGTGTGTATGATGAAACACTTAGGTCAACACCTCTCCTCCTCTCACCTTCTTGAAGGCTTCTACCACCTCAGCATGATGGGGTGTGTTTTTGATAAAATGTTTTACAATGATTTTCTTTTCTTCTTCTGTCGCTTCTAGTTGATTGAGGATATTGAGCAGGTGCATTTTCATATGGCCTTGCTGTATTCCTGTAGTGGTCAGACTCTTGAGAGCAGCAAAATTTTGTGCTAAACCTACTGCTGCACTTATCATCATGAGCTCTGCCGCACTTGGCTTGCCCATTAACCGATGTGCAAACTTCACCATAGGGTGCAGACCTGTAATACCGCCTACTGTACCTAGTGCTAATGGTACTTCTATCCAAAATTTGAACTGTCCATCGCTCATATCTGCGTGGGTTAGACTCGTATATTGACCATCCTTGCTCGCATATGCATGAGCACTCGCTTCTATGGCTCGAAAGTCATTGCCTGTAGCAAGAATCACAGAATCTATTCCATTCATTATACCTTTATTGTGGGTCACCGCACGATAAGGCTGAGTCTCCGCTATTCGCACAGCTGTTGTAAATCTTTCTGCAAATGCTTCAGCAGACATTTCTGTGCCTTCTACCATCTGCTCTATGGGAAAACTCACTTCTACACGTACAATACATTTTGGAGTAAAATTACTTAAGATGCACATCACTATTTCTACCTCATTTGGGCTCAGACTCGTTTGTGCTATTTCTTCTTTGAGTACATCTGCAAATTTTTCTAAGCACGAGTTTATAAAATTGGCACCCATACTATCGCAGGTCTCAAACTCTGCTTCGAGTTGATAGTAATGCGGTACATCAACAGTTTTATCTACGAGTTCTATTCCTAAAATACCACCACCACGATTTCTCATATTTTTGGTTATCCCTTCGGTTTCAGTATAGAACTTATCTTTTATGCCCTCTACAAACTCCGCTAATGCTTTTTTATCCTGCCCTTTCCACAGAAAATGCACGTGACCTATCTTGGTAGTACTTTTTACGGTAGCTTTAAAACCACCCTTATCGGCCCAAAAACCTGCAGACTTGGCGGCGGCAGCTACGACAGAACTTTCTTCTGTCACCATAGGAACAGCATACTCTTTTCCATTGATCAGAAAGTTTGGTGCAACACCCATAGGCAAGTAGAAATTAGTGACTGTATTTTCTGTGAACTCATCGTGAATCTTTTGTAGCTTCTCGTCTGAGTGCCAATAATTTTCTAGTGTTTCCCTAGCTCCAACATCCCCATTAAAGTAGATGTCTATGAGCCATTCTATTTTGGCACTCTTAGAAAGCTTACTAAACCCCTTAACCATGATTCCTTAATTTTAAGAATGTCTTCGCCAAGTGATATCCCTTCAACTGAAGCTCCACATACTCCTCTAGCTCCGCGTAACTTCCTCGTGCATGTTTTAGAAATGGAGACGCCATACCATAAATAGCATTAGCATTTATCCGTTCTGTGTGATAATAACCATCCATAAAGTCTCTTACGCCTCCACTTATCAATACATCTGCATTTGCATTTTCAGCTCCTATTTCCTCAGTAAGACAGTTATAAAAACCAACCATCTGCTCCGCTGTATGTCCCCATGCAGCTACTTTATCATATGCTTCGTGATGCGTGCTATCACTTCTGTGCATTTCAAGTTTACTAAAGTTGGTACCTCCGTGTGCGGCAAAATCGATAGCAGCTAGTGGCAATTTCATTAATGCTTTCAAACTCTCAGGTCCAAAGCCTTGGCCTACCTCCTTTACGATGACTTTTACACCCAAATCCAACGTTTTTTCTATGATTTCCAGTGGTGATGCTTTAAAAACATCCCCTTCTGGCTGTAGCCATTCTTGCAATGGATTTACATGAATAATAAGCCCATCACACTCTGTACGTTTTATCAACTCTGACACTAAGTGTTCTTCCTCTGAATCAAATAGTTCATCCAATTGAGCAACACCAAGATTTGCGTACAATGGATAATCTCCCATCTCTTTACGCAGCTGAAAATCAGGAAGATATTCATCATCTCTTAAGATAATTCTACAGCTCCCTAGACCCATACCTAGGCCAAACTGACCACAAGCTTTTGCTAAGTTTTTATTAATAAGGCCTGCTTCTTTAGTACCACCGGTCATACTGCTTACCCATAAAGGTGCTTTCATTTCCTTGCCAGCAAACGACACAGGAGTTAGCTCACCTTGTGGATGTCCACTAAAAAGTGGCTCATAGTAGAAGCGTGAATCTTGATTTTGGACCACAGACTCAAAAGCGAGTTCTATGTGGTCTTTTTTACGGTCAGAAGTTTGTGCGTGTCCCAAAGGTGCGAATTTACAATTTTTGAATAACTGAATAAGTGAGTGATAGAATAACAGAATAATCGAAAGGTTGTTTCCATTTATTATTCATACCATCCCGGGGTGGAAGAGGTGGGGCATTCTTCCGCCTAGTGTTAATTCTCTAACAAAGCTTAGCTGCAGATTAAAAGGATAATCATCTTGAACCTCTTTAATGTTAGTTAGGATAGAATCACAAAAACATTCCCCATATTTTAAATCGTAAATAGTTTTAATACTGTTTTGGTAGCTTGACATTAGCTCATAAATAATACACTCCACAGTATCTTTTGAAGCTTGTATATCCCACTTCAATGAAATTGCACTGTTGCTGGGATTAGTAATATAACCTCGACTATTATTTGGGTTTAAATAAACCAATTGAAATAATGAGTCTATTTGAGGAATGCTAGATAGTCTGCTCTCAACGAGTATATTATTACTACTATTGACTAAAATCTCAAATTTATCCCTCCTTTTCATGGGGTAGCAAAATGGAGGTTGATTGGCACAACTATTTCTTAGATCAGTCAATTCATATTTGATATATCTTTCTTTTACTTTGAGATAAAGCCAGCCATTATTCCCAGCACAAATCACGTCTTGAATAGAATCTGAGTGTACCCATATAGTCCTCATAGGAAGTACCCAACCGTGCTCTGGAGGAGCAGGGAAAAGTACTTTCCACAGATCACATTTGCTTTTGGGGTTGCATCCCAAAAGCAATAAAAAAATAATAATCTTCCAGCAATTCATATCACACTTATTTCAAAAACCAAGCAGGTGAAACATCACCAAATTGATGCTCACGATTTGGTAGGGTTATATTTAGTCTAAATGGAAACTTATTTCTTAATTCATCTCTCATTATTACATAATCGCCACTGTGACCTTCTAAATCTCCAATTTCAGAAACTAAGAACCTCACATATCCTTGAATAAGTTTTTGCAGTACTAATTCAGTTTGTTTTGGGGAGGCTCCCTCAGTTTTTAATGCGATGAAACAGCTATTAGGAGAACTTGGCAAGCTTGAATCTTTTCCATTATTAGAGTAAGCCCGATAGAAAATTGAATCCAAACCAATATCAGGGCATATTGTATTATTAATTTTTATAACACAAGAATCAAATGATATCTTGACTACCTCTCGTTTACGAAAACATATCAATTCGGGGACCACACCTTCACATTCCCAATTAATTGAGACTGGTAAATAATGATTATCCACTTTGATATAATCAATGGGCTTTGTTATCCAAAGCTTACATCTGATAGAATCATAGCTTAAGGGTGAATTAAGGAGGTTCTTTACATCCCAATCCAAAGACCCTAAACCTAGAACACTTGTACGTGAGAAAATTACTTCAGACAAAGTACATTTATTACTTTTTGAACAAGAACTGAGAATAAATACCAAAATCCAATGCCACTTCATCTTTTACGAATAAACGTTCAAATCACTAAAAACACATATAGCAAATGAAGGAGAGGCGTATTCAATTGAGAAATGGGATGACTATTCAGCGAACAACTAAAGAGGCTAGATAAAGAACTTTTTAATTTTTTGTATAAAAGACACTTAAGTTCTTTCTAAACCTCCATCGTCACTCTAGCTCCTGACTGACTTCTAATATTGGTAACGCCATTTTCAAATATGAGATATTGCCCTTTGATCCCTACTAATTTATCTTCTATTCGTTTTACCTTTTCTAGTTTCATACTCTTCACCTTTTCGGGATATTGAAGTACTGGATAGTTAATTTCTACAATGTCACGATTGGTGTTACAGTATCGCTGATATTGAGCGGGTACATTCGCTATCATTTCATTGCGAACTTCATCTATGGTACGCTCATCTTCTACCAAGCCTTTTAGCATTCGTTGCCAGGCTGTTTTGTCACCTATGAACTCCTTGAGAGCTACCTCTATCAATCCCGCCAACTGACGATAAGGAACTTCTGCTATCACTACTGCTTTGGTAGCCCCTTGATCTATCCAACGGTAAGGCATATTGGTAGTCCGTGTGACTCCTACTTTATAATTACTCGTAAGTGATATATACACAAAATGAGGCTGCAGATGATGTTTTACTTCCCACTCATAATCTCTAAGAGCTATCCCGTTGTGTATCTCACTTAGTTCTGGCTTCATAATGCTAGGACTAGCTTGTGGACTTTCCATAAACTCCTTATAGGTCATTCCTTCGCCAAAAGGTTTTGGCATCTTTTCTCCTGACAAAACTGAATTATAGTATCCTTCGTATTCCAGTGATACTTCTTTTCCAACGAAATCATTCATGTGAATCGGTTGAAGTGGATCTAGTACATCTCTCATTTGCATAAAATAATGTGGTGTAGAACCCTCTAGCCTTGTGTTCATCTTCCTAAGATTACCTGTAATTTTCATTGCTATCGCAAAGCAAACATCATTTGGCTCAAGCACCAAACAACCAGAATACAAAAACTACTTTTCTGTTAGCTTTGCTAGATGAAGAATTTCATGTTGCTCTTGTTATTTGTAAGTTACTTATCTTGTCAGAAAGCACCTTTCGCAGATAGTATTACGCTGTTCGAAGAATCTAATGGCATGCAATCTGCACCATATGCAGAAGGCATCACTTGGTGGAAAGATCTATGTAAGCAATCTATCCAACTCCAAATGCAAGAATTTGGGATGACTGATGCTGGCCTTCCTCTTCATACTATAACTCTAAGTAAAGACGGAAAGAAACTTGAAAACTTAGCCAAATCTGATAAAACTATCATACTCATCAATAATGCTATACACCCAGGAGAACCTGACGGTGTCGATGCTAGCATGATGTTGTTCAGAGATTTGGCGGACCAAAACCTTCGGAATACATCAAACAGAAACCTTATGGACAGTTGTATCCTGGTTTGTATTCCCTACTACAACATAGGCGGGGCATTAAATAGAAATAGTACATCTCGAGCCAATCAAGATGGTCCAGAGGAGTATGGTTTTAGAGGAAATGCTCAGAACCTAGACCTCAACCGTGACTTTATAAAATGTGATAGCCGTAATGCTGAAAGCTTCGCAAAACTACTACAATTCATAGATCCAGATATATACATAGAAACTCACGTGAGTAATGGTGCAGATTATCAACACACCTTGACATATCTGAGCACACAACCCGATAAGCTGGGTGGAGATATGGGTAAGCAGCTACGCACTAAAATGATTCCAGGCATAACAAGTAAAATGAAAGCTAAAGACAATGAAATAGTGCCGTATGTGAACCACTGGGGCGGACCACTCAAAGATTCCTATGCTACTTTTTATGATTCCCCAAGATATAGTAGCGGACTAACCACACTACACAATATTTATGGTTTCATCACGGAGACGCATATGCTCAAACCTTTTAAGCAGCGAGTAGAAGCCACCTATGACTATCTATTGAGCTCTATAGAATATGCTTATGAGCAATCTTCTGAAATACAACATACTCGTGAGGTACAAAAAAATGATGTAGCATCAGCTACGAGCTTACCAATTGATTGGGAAATAGACCGATACGATATCACACAATTCTTGTTCAAGGGCTATGAGTATGGATATAAAAAAAGTGAAGTTACAGGCAGCGATCGATTATACTACGATACGAATAAGCCAGTAACGAAATCTATGTTTTATGCAGGGAGTATGATCGAAACCAAGCGAGCAGTTAAGCCAAAAGCATACATACTTCGGAGAGGATATACTGAAGTAGAAAACAGACTACGTTGGAATGGGGTAAGACTACAAGAACTAAAAAATGACACCGCTATACACGTAATTTCTTATACAATCGATTCTTTTGAGACTGTGAATCAACCTTATGAAAAACACTATCTACATTCCAATACTCGTATTTTCTCAGACACCTCTCTTTGGACATTTCACAAGGGAGACTACCTCATCTCTATGGGAACAGAAAAAGATCGCTTCATCTTAGAAGTCTTAGAACCTGAAGGTCCAGACTCCTATTTCAACTGGAACTTTTTTGATGCTGTGTTGCAGCAGAAAGAGCACTACAGTCCATATGTGTTTGAAGATAAAGCTGCTAAAATACTTAATGAGAATCCTTCACTACGTGCAGCATTAGAACAAAAGAATAAATCCGAAGAAGATTTTAATAATAATCCAGCTTCTCAACTTGAATGGGTTTATAAGCAATCCATGCATTATGAGAAGGAACACAGGAGAGTCCCTATTTTTAAGACTATTTAATGCTTTCAAAAATTGTAACCGTAGTTACTTTACATCAGTGAATCAAGTCTTATCTTTGCGAAATGAAAAAGAATATGGGTAGCATAGATAAACTTATTCGCTTGATCATTGCTGCAGTAATAGGTTCTTTATATGCACTAGGCTATATATCTGGTACTTTAGGAATTATACTAATTGTAGTGGCTGTGATTTTTGCAGGCACAAGTTTTATCAATTTCTGCCCTATTCACAAAGTATTTGGAATAAACACTTGCAAAGTAAAATGAACACACAAACACTAAACGTAGCAAATATTAAATGTAGTGGATGTGCACATAGCATCACTACTAAGTTAGAAGATATAAAAGGTATATCAAATGTAGCTGTAAGTCCTAATGAAGGTACTGTGACCCTTTCATACAACAATGAAAGTATGGTAGACGCGGCTTTAACAAAGCTGAGCTCTATGGGTTACCCAGAAGCAACGGAAGAAAACGGCTTACTTATGAAGGCAAAAAGTTATGCCAACTGTATGATAGGAAAAGCTACTAAATAGAAAAAGATATAATTCAATGACAATTCAAGATTTAATAAAGAGCGGAGCTAAAATTATAGATGTAAGAACTCCAGATGAGTTTATGGGTGGCCATGTGGCTGGTTCTACAAATATTCCGTTGAACGAGGTTCCTGAAAGAGTTTCAGAATTTCAAGAGATGGGAGGTCCTTTAGTTCTCTGCTGCCTAAGTGGTGGTCGTAGTGGTCAAGCTACAGGTTATTTGCAATTACAAGGCGTAGAATGCTACAACGGTGGAAGCTGGATGGACGTAAACTTCACAGTAAACTCCTAAGTCTTCTTTTCCCGCTTAAGTCCTTTTGTGACTCCGGTAAAAAGGAGCATCAAAGCCACGGCTCCACAACCTATGACCATTAGCTCAGTTACCTTGGGCAACTTGGCTATTTTGAATAGGGTAGCGAGTAAAATAAGTGCCAAACTAGCGATATTGATTTTAGGTAATAGTTTCAAGTCATTTTCTCCAAGATAGTCTTTTATCAGAAGATGAAACGCACAGTAACTCATAAAAATGATGAAGATCAAAATACTCAAGTTAAGGGGTGAGATGAAATTATTTATTGGTATGTTGAATACTTGGATGGCTACCGCAATCAATAATAAAGAAATAGGGTAAATCATTCTTCCATCTTTGTAAGGGACTAATAAAGAGTAACCAATGTAAGCTATGGTATGCAACCAAAATGCTCCTAGAGCCACATCTTGGAAACCCTGAATCTGTAAAACTAAGAATAGATATCCAACTACCAATGTAGCTAGTGATGCATATATAAGTGTTACTAAGAACTTTTTCATTTGATTAGTTTAAAAGTTTTGATAGCTCTGCTGCCTGCTTCCTTACCTCTTTTTTACCATAGATGACATTGTATACAAAGTCAAGTATCGGCATCTTTACTTTGTATTTATCGTTTAGCTTCTTTATACTTTCTGTAGCGTAGTAACCTTCAGCCACCATCTCCATCTCCATTAAGGCAAACTTTACAGAATATCCTTTACCAAGCATAGCTCCTAGTGTTCTGTTTCGGCTGTATTGTGAGTAAGCCGTAACAAGCAAGTCTCCTAGATATGCACTGTCATCGGCATCTCTATCTATTGGATGTACCACCGCTATAAATCTCTTTATCTCACGGATAGCATTGCTAACTAAAACTGCTTGAAAATTGTCCCCATATCCTAGACTATGGCACATCCCTGAAGCTATGGCATATACATTTTTAAGCACAGCAGATATTTCTGTACCATAGATATCTGCACTAGGTGTTACCCGAATAAAGCTACAATCTAAAGCTGCACACATAGCTTCACAAAATGACGAATTGGTACTAGCAAATGTCAGATAACTCAACTTCTCTTGAGCTACTTCTTCAGCGTGACACGGACCTGTAACTACTCCGAAATCATCTTTCGATATACCTTTTTCATCAAAAAGGTACTCACCCAGGATCTTGAGGCTTTTTGGTTCTACTCCTTTTATAGCTGAGATAATTTGTTTGTCCTTTAACAAAGCATTTTCAATAGGACCTATCACATCCGAAATGAAAGCTGACGGTGTGACTAAGAGAATAGTTTGATTCTCACTAATCATTTTTTCAAAATTATTGCTTGCTGTCAGACGATTAAGATCAAGTTTCACAGATCGTAGATACTTTGGATTTCTTCCGTTTTTATTGATATAGTTAGCAGACTCCTCACTTCTTACCCACCAATCTACTGCAGTTTCTGAGTCTTCAAGTAAAATTTTTACCAAGGCAGTCCCCCAACTTCCACTACCGACTACTAGGATCTTTTTCATCAACATCAAAACAACACTATTTTTTTCTAAAACCAATATTTGTAATGGCATTGATGCTTCCGCTTACCCTGAATATGGACATCTTTATCTCTGATTTGTCATTAATGAACCAAAACTTTACGATAGTTAAAAATCATCAGTATTTTCACACGTTATTTTGATTGAAAAGTATTCAATTCAAATTAACTTTTCGTGACCTTATTACTTTAACTCGTCTGAACATACGGGAGTATTTTGTTAGATGATAATATCTCAATATCCATATGAAGATGAAAACTAGACGTGCTCCAAGAGAGCTAAGCACGGCAAGGGAAACAATATTATTTTTGTTTTTGCTGACAGGTTTTTATTGGAGAATAATGAGCCAATAAGGTATTTAAAAGAAAAGATTCTGCCATCGCTCAGAATATAATAGGAGACTCTTTCAGGCTTAAACAAGTAATTACCAATCTAACTTCCAACGTCATTAAGTTTACCTCTTCAGGAGGTATCACGATCAGCGTTGAGTGTCTGAACTCTGAGGTAGAATATGCTGTACTTAAAATTGCTGTAAAAGATACCGGAATCGGGATGACACCTGAGACACTATCCGCCATATTTGATCAATATTCTCAAGCCAAGAATTCTACCAGTAGAGATTTTGGTGGGTCAGGACTGGGGCTTTCAATATCTAAGAAACTCCTAAAACTTATGGATAGTAACCTAGAGGTGACCAGTGAAGTAGGCGATGGAAGTATCTTCTTCTTTGAAATAACGCTCCCTATTCATGATCCTCTTTCAGGTTTAGATGACAGAGTCATTGAGGGAAATGACACGAAGACTAGGAAAATTAAACAAAAAGTGCTTATAGTAGACGACTCTGCATTTAACTTCATGGTTATTGACAATTTGCTTAAATCTTTAGACAAAGATTGTTTTTATGCATCAAGTGGAGAGGAAGCACTAGAATTATTGAAAAGAAACACCTACGATCTAATCTTAATGGATATCCATATGACAGGAATAAATGGATATGAAACGGTTAAGCAAATGCAACAAAGGAATGATTCCACTCCAGTATATACAATCTCAGGGGATGTGGAAGATAATGAACGTCAAGACTTAGATTAACTTCAAATTCTAGGATCATTTACTAAACCTATTGACCCAGAATCTTTTCTAAAAGATGTAAAGAGTACTCTCGCAAAAGTCAAAGACCACAAAAAAAAGTAATTCACTTATCTTACTCAACTACAATCTTCTGACTGTAAATCAAGTCATCTTCTGAAGTCATGGTTAAAACATAAATACCCGCTTCCAATCCTTCAATATTGAAAAGAAACTCTGCTGGACCAGTAACTACCTGTTCATCTTTCAATTCTCTGATGATACTTCCTTTCATATCAGAAAGACGTATAGTTACGGTTTGATTTTCTTCGAAATTTGCAGCTACTAAAACGCTATTATCTGCTGGATTTGGATAAGAGATAATACCATCCACTGTTACAAGCTCATTATTTACCTTGAACTTAGCTATCCATACATTATTTTTTCCTGTAGCATCTCCATAACTTCCACAAGCCCACACAATACCTGGCTCATTATATTTCCGTTGAATATCCGTGTAATCTCCCCATCTTTCTGCGGTATCCGCTACAAAGGTATTGATGACACTATCTCCATCCCTCACAGACAAGACATCTGAATAAATACGTTCATTCCCTGCTTTCTTATTATGAAAGACTACACTTGTCCCAGGATAAACATCCTCTCCCACGTGTGAGAATGTAAGCAGCATTGACTGCTCATCATTTTCGTTCTCTCCAACAAATGCTAACGATGGATAAGCATAGTCTAATTCTTGTGAAGAAATTATCTCAGCGGTGATGGTCGGGTTTGAAGATACATCTTCAATAATACCATGATAAATTCCTGAGCGTATTTCATCTAACAGTATCGTACTTTGAGTGAAGTGTATTCTATCTTTATGGATTGTTGCACTCAACACTCTCGTATCATTAGTCTGCAATCTGAAATCTGAACCATCTACTAATGGTTGGTAAGCAGTAGGTGGAACACCATATGGCACGTCAGACTGGAGGATAGTCAGTTTGTGCTCCGCATCGGGTGACAACGAGCTCCCTGTAATCTCATGCAAAAACACGGTATCATTTGACTCAGCATCTGGTCTTACAGAAAGAAAGTACATATTGTCCTGCTCAAAATCTAAAGCAGGCTGCACTGGGCAAATACTCCAAACAGGATCTCCGCCGTATTCTATTCCAGAAAACACCCTTTGTGTTAAGTTATCTTCCCCATCATAACCGTCTTGTTTATTCACTTGCCAGATAAGACTTTCCACAAATCCTTCTTGCCAGCTTTCATTATCTCGAAGTAAATTCACAGTGATGTATAAATCAGTTGCATTGTGTGCTATAATTGGGTAGTCACTCCAAGTGTTGCCTCCAAGTGGCTTCCCATTGAGGGCATAAAAATTCCAAACCCCAAGTGGATCTTTCGTTTCCGTAAAACCTACCACTATTCGAGTGTCATTGCTCAAACTACCTTCTAGAAAAACCAGAATAAACCGATCGTTCACCGGGTCATAAGTAACTTTAGGATCATAGTATCTATCAAGGAGTCCTAATTGGTTTGCGGTCATACCATATAGAGATTTGAATCCTAGTCTCTCCCCTTTCTCATCTAATATACTCACTGTAGTGTTGATAGCACTGACGATAATACCATCATTGCTAATAGCCATCGTATTATCATTTGGTATCCCAGCAAAACCTATCGGTTTACCATTAAAATCAGCACGCTTTTGAGGTAGTAAGCTATCTTTTAAGGTACTACAAGACGACTTACTTTTTGCTAATGTCCTTGTTCTTTGAGCATCCAGTTTTTGTTTGACTAGTTTACTTTTCATAACTGGTTCAGGAGCAGCAAAACCAGCTTTTGTCCTAGACAATTCTAGTTCTGTTGAACCTTCAGAAAAGTTCATTTTCCAATGTTTGTAAACTTCTATATCACCATCAAAAGATTGAGCAATAACGTTAAAAGATATGAAGCATACGACTATGAATGAGAATAATGATTTCATCTTGGTTTCAAATATACACTAAGGCCTCACCTTTGGCATATTCTCCTTTGTAAAAAAAGATGAAGAAATGGGCTTATTGAAAATGATATTCTTGTAGTGAACTGTCGTACTAAAACCCGACTTATTCACTGGTTTCATAACTACAGTAGTGGCTAGCATTTTTCCGCCAAGGTTTTTTATTTCACTTGATATAAGGACATTTACAGCTTCCATATCTTCATCATAGAAAATAGTCTTCATCTGGATATAATCCTTTTTATCTATCATCACTCGAAGCTTACCCCATATAACGTCTGCTTCCGGCAAAGGCATAAGATCAATAACATAGCAATCTCGTCCGTTTACCGTTACAGAGGACTTAAGCACAGGATTATAATCCTTAGTCAATTGTGATAATCTTACCAAATCATCCGTACTTAAATCTGTACCCATCCAATTCTGAGACATTAGAGCTGCAGGCAACTTTACCGTTCGTTTTATCTTTGGTAAATAATTGTACACTTCGTTCTTCGATTTCATATAAACTGTCCCTGCATCTTTAGCAGGAGAAAGCACATACGCCATTGCATATTCTGATCCTTTACCCCAAGTCTTCAATACCATCTCTTTAGTCCATTTCGGTCTTTCAATGGTAATTTCTAATTCTGAAGTAATTGTAGACGAGGTAAGTTTTTGTTCTGCTCTCCTAAGAATTTCTTCAGGAGAAATAGATAAAATTGAAAATGAACAAAATAATCCTATCGCAGCTACGTAAAATAAAAGCTTCATATAGCATTAAGAACGTTAGACGTTAAAGATTAGTTTTTGTTTTGATTATATATCTCCATTGCCTTTGGCAACATTTTTTTCAGTTCAGCCTGTCGAGTTTCTGGATGAGGATGTGTACTCAACATCACAGGAGGACGCTGGCCTCCTATTGAATTCATTCTTTCCCAAAATGCTGGAGCTTCACTAGGATTATATCCTGCCATAAACATAAGTCCCATTTCGTCTGACTCAGACTCGTGTTTTCTGCTAAATGCTAACATACCTAATTGACCTCCGGCACCAAATGCCATGTTAGCCACTTGCCTAGCAGCTTCAGGCTGTTGCTTTACTAACAATGCAAGGTCTAATCCGGTTGCCAGTCCTTGCAGTGCAAGACTCTGGCTAACACGCTCATTTCCGTGTCTAGCAATTGCGTGAGCTATTTCGTGACCCATTACTACAGCAACACCCGTTTCATCCTTGCATATTGGCATTATTCCGGTATAGAATGCGACTCCCCCCCCCGCTCATACACCAGGCATTCACTGAGTTGTCTCCGATTAGGTTAAACTCCTAAGAAAATTCACTCAATCTATCTTCGCAACCATTTTCACGCACGTATTTCTCTACAGCTGTAGCTATATTATTGCCTACACGCTTCACCATTTCAGCTTGAGCTCCAGTTCTAATGTCATTTGCAGTATCTAACACCTGGCTATAACTTAGTGAGCTAGCTTCTATAAGTGTACTTTCTGGCAATAATTTAAATTGTCTTCTGCCTGTCATTGGCACTTTCGAGCAGGCATAAACGAATGCAGAGATTAAAATGACCGCTACTAGACCTTTTCTACTATTTAATTTTTTCAGGTGATTTTGTTTGATGGATTATTAATTGATTATGACAAATGTAAAGCAATTGTAATGCCAATATCATAAGTAAAAGTCTTAGCACTATTTGATATCGCACATTTTCTGAAAAGATTGAATTATTTATACCTTCGCTGAGAAATGACACGAGAAGAATTTTTAGAAAGAAATAAAGACCGTTTTTTGGATGAGCTTTTTGACTTATTACGTATTCCAAGCATAAGTGCGGACACAGCATTTAAAGATGATGTGCGTAAATGTGCAGAATACACTGCTCAGAAACTAAAGGACGCGGGTGCGGACAACGTAGTATTAGAAGAGACTGCCGGCAACCCTATAGTTTACGGTGAAAAGCTAGTTGACCCTTCAAAATCAACTATCCTTGTCTATGGGCATTATGATGTGCAACCTTCTGTGCCAGATGAGCTTTGGGATACTCCTCCTTTTGAACCTACTGTGAAAAATGGAAATATTTACGCAAGAGGAGCTTGTGATGATAAAGGTCAATTTTATATGCACACCAAAGCATTTGAAATCATGATGGAGACAGATACGCTTCCTTGCAACGTAAAGTTCATGATAGAAGGTGAAGAAGAAGTAGGAAGTACGAATCTCGGCATATACGTAAAGGAAAAAGCAGATAAACTAAAAGCAGATGTTGTACTCATTTCAGATACCGCTTTATTATCTAATGAGGTGCCAAGTATAGATACAGGACTGCGAGGACTTAGCTATGTAGAAGTAGAAGTAACCGGTCCAAACATCGATTTGCACAGTGGAACATATGGTGGTGCTGTAGGCAATCCTATAAACGTACTTTGTGATATGATTAGTAGCTTACATGATGAGAACAGGCATATTACTATTCCAGGCTTTTATGACAATGTAGATATCGTAAGTGAAGCTGACAGGGCTGAGATGGCTAAAACTCCTTTCGACATTGAAGATTATAAAGCTGAGTTAGATGTGAACGACGTGATGGGTGAAAAAGGATACAGTACCATAGAGCGTACTGGTATAAGACCTACTTTAGATGTTAATGGCATTTGGGGTGGTTATATAGGCGAAGGTGCAAAAACTGTACTGCCTAGTAAAGCTTATGCCAAGATCAGTATGAGACTTGTTCCTAATCAAACCTCAGCAGAAATCACTGAAAAATTCCAAAAGCACTTTGAAAGTATTGCTCCTGCTTCTGTAAAGGTAAAAGTAACTCCACATCATGGTGGAGAAGCTGCTGTAACACCTACGGACAGTAAAGCCTTCAGAGCTGCAAGTAAAGCAATGGAAAAAACCTTCGGTAAAAAACCAATTCCAACCAGAGGTGGAGGAAGCATACCTATAGTTGCTCTTTTCGAGGAAGTGCTAGGCCTAAAAACCGTATTGTTTGGCTTCGGTCTTGACACAGATGCTATACATTCTCCAAATGAGAAGTACGGGCTTTTCAACTACTACAAGGGAATTGAAACCATACCTTATTTCTATGATTACTTTTCTGAAGAGGAATAAATATACGAATTCAACAAAATAGAAAAGGCAAGACTTAAATCCAGTTAAATAGTATTCTACGCTTAATGTTTCACTAACTTTTCAAAGTGACTACCAATTTGTAAGAAATACACGCCAGGATGTAAATCGCGTGTATCAATTGCCATATTTTCTACACATGGCAATTTTATCTTCAGCTCACCTTCCGAAGAAAACAACAAAACAAAACTCGTATCCATATTCCTATTAGATTTGATGAAAAGTGTAGATTGAATCGGGTTGGGGTATATCTTTATTTCTAATGCTGAAATTCTTCTGTGTATACACTCATCGAATATCTCAAAAGTGCCGTCATAGTCTACCTGCTACAATCTATAGCAATACTTACCAGATGTAGGTGCCATTTTGTCCAAATAGCTATATTTTGTTATTGAATTAGTCGTGCCGTTTCCAAGAACCACAGCGATATTAGAAAAAGTATCTTCTGAAGTTATTTTCCGTTGTACAATAGACCTATCATTATTTAACTCTGAAGCCGTCTTCCAAAAAAGCATGTTACCCTCATCGTTTTCTAAAACCCTAAAAGTAATGAGATCAACTGGAAACGGACCACTAGAATTTGCTCCTCCTTGTGTCTCCAAGTCATCGAAGCCATCCGTACCTCCATTGCACTTAAAACTTCTGCTTCCTATCACCAATCGTGTAGCTCCAGTAAAGACTCCATTACTCGACTCGTCAGGTTTTAAATCTCCTCCAGAATTAATAGTAAAAACACTTGTACTACTTAGCGTCAATCTATCATTTTTACTAATGTTTAAAGTGCCTCCACTTTCCACTATAATATTGACAGTTCCTGATGAGGTCCAATTTATGTTAGAATTGACATTTAATGTGCCGCCATTTTTTATGGTGATAGTAAAAGGCGAGGATCCTGATCCGCAAGGTGTAGAACCAGCCGTGCTGGTTCCTGTAATGTCACAAGTAGTTTGTGCTAAAAGACCTAATGCGGATAAATAGAAAAAAATAAAAGTCGAAATAAATCTCACTATTAATGTTACAAGATCACAACAAAGATATTTGAAGAGAATATTTAATTACAACTTAAACCAATCTTGGATAAATTTACGATCTGAGATTTCATCTTCTTTACCCTCTGCTATCAAATCGTAGATACGTCGAGTATTCTCTTCTCCTTTATCCAGAGCTTCTTTGTATGGTAAGTTGCTGAAGCTGACCATTTCATATTGTGACTGGAACACATCTGGATGCAAGTCACATATATCGTGCTCTACCTTTTTATAATGTAGGAACTTTTCGTCACCTACTAGATCACGCATCTCTATGAAATTTTGTAAAGCTAAATCAGCTATTGCATCGGCATTTGGTTTTCTACGTTTTTCGTAGTGCTTCATAGCTACATCCCAATCTCCAAATTCTTCTAAACAAGCATCTAGTTCTACACAGTCTTCAAAAGCACAATTCATTCCTTGTCCATAAAAAGGCACTATTGCATGACAAGCGTCTCCAATAAGCGTAGCTTTCCCTACGTTCCAAGGGAAGCATCTCACCGTTACCAAATCTCCCACGGGATTTGCTTTAAAGTCCTCGAGCAGTGTAGGCATCAATGGAACAATATCCCCAAAATAGGTATTCATAAAATGCAGTATCTCTTCGTCAGTATTTATGTTGTCAAACCCTGTTGCTCCCTCGTATGGCATAAACAACGTGCAGGTAAATGACTTATCGGGATTAGGCAATGCGATCATCATAAAACTCCCACGTGGCCATATATGCAAGGCGTTTGGCTCTATGGCAAATTCTCCATCAGGTGTTGGTTCTATCGTTAATTCTTTGTATCCCGACTTGGTATAACTCTGCGAATAATCAAATCTTTGTGTACGCTGCATCTTACTTCTTACAGCGGAGAAAGCTCCGTCACCACCTAGTATATAGTCAGACTTTACTTCCACCTTTTCCCCTGTGGCAGTATTGGTAAACCAACAAATACTATTGTCTAAGTCTACCTTGGTGCACTTCATATTAAAGTGTTGATGTACATTTTCGTTTTCATCCGCGAGCTGCAATAGCTGCACATTTAGATGAGCTCTACTTACAGAGTTTATCGCTTGTCCGTCAGTTCCATAAGGCTGGTATGCTAAATCACCTGCTTGACTATGCATCATACGTCCTGGCATTGAGATAGCATTATTCAGCACCGCTTTATCCAGACCTACTTTTTGCAATGCTGTAATACCACGAGTAGAGAGTGCTAGATTTATAGACCTCCCGGCCGGTATCTCCACATTCCGCATATCTGGTCTTCTTTCATAGATGGTCACTTCATATCCACGCTTTGCCAAATAGACTGCTACCAGTGATCCTGCTAATCCTCCTCCTACTAATGTGATGCTTTTCATATACTTCCTTCAAATTTAAGCATAGTGCATTTTTATTCGATATTTGTTTCAATCTAAATAAGCACTTTGCAGAAGAAAAACATTCTACTCATCTATAATCCTGCCGCACAAGGTGGGAATGCAGAAAAAGTGAAGAATTTATACTTAGAACATTTAGAAACACGTGAAATTGATTACTCGATTACTGAAACTTCAGAAGATGGTACGGTTAAAAATCTAACCGAACATCTTGGTGATAAGTCTTTTGATGTCATCAGTATAATCGGGGGTGACGGAACGCTTAACTTGGTCTTAAATGCTTTACCTCAATACGACATTCCATTACACATTATTCCTGCAGGATCTGGAAATGACTTTGTGAAAAGTCTGTATAAAAACTTGAGCTTACCCTCTATTTTCAATCTTCCTTTCTCAGAAAATACCAAGATAGAAAAGGTAGATCTATGGAACTGCAATCATCACAAATTCATCAATGCATTTGGTGTGGGATTCGATGGATCTATTGTCCGTAGTATGAATAAAAGAAAGTCTTGGTTTCCAAGTAAGATAAAATACTGGGTAGAGATTTTGAGACATCTATTATTCTATCTATCCAATGAGTTCGAAGTAAATAGAATTAAACAGAAAGCATTTATGATTACTTGTGCCAATGGAAAGATATTTGGAGGGAATTTCAAAATTGCACCTAGGGCAAGAATCTCTGATAAACGCTTTGATCTGGTAATCGTAAAAAAGCTATGGATTCCTCTTCGGCCCTTTTACCTGCCAATCCTACAATTAGGAAAGCATCTAAACCTAAGTGTAATAGACTACTCTCAAAGGGATAGCTTGGTAATCAAATCCGAAAAACCAATTGCGGCACAAATAGATGGTGAATTTTTGACTGAAAAATCTTACCACATTTCTTACAGCCAAAAGATTGAATTCCTAAATCAAAGAGTCTGACTTTTTCCATTTGGTCCATACCCAAAGACTAATAGCAATGATGCATATGGCTATAAACTGCGAGTGAGACAATAATCCACCGAACAAGAAACCTCTACTTTCATCACCACGAAAGAGTTCCACAATAGACCTACCTAAGCCATACATCATGAGGTAGATAAGAAATAATTGCCCTCCAAATTGCTTTTTTTTCTGGATTAGTAAAACGGTAATAAGTATGATAACGTTTACGGTAATATCAAAAAGTTGAGTAGGATAAAGGGGTTGATTCTTTATAGCTGCTAGCGAATCGGAATCTGTGAACGTGACACCAAGCGGGCTATCACATACTTTGCCGTGACAGCATCCAGCTAAGAAACAGCCAATTCTCCCAAATGAGTGTACAATAGGTCCAGCAAAAGCAAGTAGATCTAGAAAAGGTCGCACCTTTATCTTGTTTTTCTTGAGCCACCAGATGATTGTGGGTATAGCAAAAATTAATGAGCCATAGAATACAAAACCTCCTCCCATAGCTCGTTTTATTTTTGACGGAACTGCAATATACTTACCTATATCTTCCATAAAGAAGAAGAGCTTCCCGCCAATAAATGCAGCTAAAATCACCCATACAAATAAGCTTGATAGCTTATCTGCATCCATACCTAAGTGTTTTGATTTTTTCAAAGTCACATAAAAAGCACATACAATACCCAATGCGATCATCAATCCATAACTATGTAGGGTAATAGTAGCGGGTAGGAATCCTTGCAAAAAATCAGGAACTGAAAATGTGAAAAGTTTAGGAAACATAAAATCTTAGTTAGTTTACGAAATTAAGGTGCAATAAAGTAAAATGTTCGCTTAATCTGTCAAACCTTGTACACTCTACCTTTCCAGATAGATTTGACGGGTAAAAAATAGAATACTGCCGAAGCGAGTGTGTTCACCAAAACATAAACTTCGTAAAGGAACATCATAGCGAAGCTGAAAGGTCTACGCCCTACTTTTAAACACAGTTGAAATATGAATAAACTCTGTATAATGAACTTCACAAACCACGCATAAAGTGCCATTTGAAAATCTAAGTATCCCAATACGACGAGTGCTGGTAAAAACAAACCATAAAGGATGATCATAAACTTCCAGTTGAGTGGCAGGTCCTTAGCTCCTGTGAGCCAGCGTTTTCTTTGGTGCAACATCTCCTTGATAGAGGGTATATACCATGCCAGTCCTAAGGACTCTTTAGACAGGACATTGCTCCAATCCCACCCATTGGAGGTGACAGCCTCAAACAATTTATAGTCTTCTGTAATGGAATAGTCTATTCCCTCATACCCACCTGTCTCCCAATAGGACTTGGCTCGAACGGCCATATTGTTACCGACACTAGTACATCCTATACCAACGTGAGCAAAAGCCTTGATATATCCCATAAAATGTAACCAGTCTATGCCTTGTAAACTTGCAAAAAAAGAACCTCGCTCGCACTTT
>ENA-UZXB01001414-UZXB01001414.1-metagenome-genome-assembly--contig:-Day-2-1m-contig-1414_pt2 | contig 25841 bp, 16 predicted proteins | sample MGYA00260339_ERZ794899 | MGnify/ENA metagenome assembly ERZ794899 | reverse complement strand
ACCTTTGATAAAGGTGAGGTTTTAATTCGATTAGATGCAGCAGATTATAAGGTCGCCAAGCAAAGAGCAGAGGCTCAACTAAAGAGTGCCAAGGCACAGTTACTGACTGAGCAGGCCAAATCAGTTCAGGCTAAGAAAGAGTGGCAGATGACAGGTCGACCGCTTGAAGATGCACCTATATTGGCATTGCGAACGCCATTTTTAGCTGAGGCGGAAGCTAGATTAATCCAAGCTCAGGCTGAAGTGACACAGGCAGAATTAAAAATTCAGAGAACAATTATTCGAGCACCCTACGCCGGCATGGTATCAGCCACGCATGTGGATATGGGCCAATATGTCACTACCGGAACAAAGTTGGGTTCAATCTTTGCCATTGACTATGCAGAAATAAGACTGCCCATGACTGATAAGCAAATGTCAAAACTTTCCTTATCTAAGGGGTCAATTAATGATCAGAGTTTTGCTGATGCTAAGGTTGAATTAAAAGCCGAAGTGAATGGTAGTGAAGTTGCGTGGCCTGCTGTGATAGTTCGATCTGAAGGCACCATAGAGCAGAGTAGTCGTGCCCAGTATCTCTTGGCACAAATCGATGATCCCTATAATTTAAATAATCATCAGAACCGTCAACCACTCTTGATGGGGACCTTTGTTGAAGCAACTGTGTCCGGTAAGACCATAGAGGCTGTTTATGCACTACCTCGCTATGCATTGCGAGCTAATCAACGTGTCGCTACGGTCACAGCTGAAAAACGCTTAAAGATGGTTGCGGTTGATTATATTTACGAAGATCGAAATTACTACTACGTCACCTCAGGTTTTGAGGGGCAGGTTGAGGTTGTTACCAGCGGTATGGGTATTATGGTTGATGGTATGAAAGTTAAACCGCAATCAACGGATGATTGGACAGAATTATAATGAAAGAATCTAACAGCTACGGCTTAATCGGATGGTTCACCAAAAATCCGGTGGCGGCTAATCTGCTGATGCTATTTATTGTGGTTGCAGGTGCCATTTCGGCATTTACCATCAGTAAGGATATGTTCCCGCGAACCGATAGAAATATTGTTCAGGTGACTGCGGTTTATCCTGGCGCTGCACCTGTAGAGGTTGAAAAAGGAGTCATTCTGCCAATCGAATCGGCTTTGCAAGGTTTGAGTGGTGTTAAAGAAATGCGCTCAAAAGCCAGTCGCGATCTTGCTAATATTGAGTTGGATATTGAGCCAAGCCAAGATGTTAATGAGATTATGGCTAGGATTGAAGACCGAATTAGTAGCATCCTAAATTTCCCCGATGATCTTGAAAAACCTAGCGTGAGCAAGTTTGAGGATATTAGCTGGGTTACAGGTGTTGCTGTCTCCGGATCGTTGGATGAATTTCAGCGCAAGCAACTTGGCCAAGAAATCCGCGACGAATTGTTAGAGCTGTCTCAGGTAAAGAAAGTTATTCTTTGGGGCGTTGATGACTATGAAATCTCTATTGAGGTGAAAGAGCAGCGCCTAAGAGAATTAAATATGACACTTGCCGAAGTGGCTAGGGTGGTGCGAGAGTCTTCTCTAGACCTACCAGCGGGCATGATTCGCTCTGATACGGGTAATATTCTGGTTAGAACCGAGGGTAAGGCTTATTCAGGTGAGCAATTTGAAAATATCGTACTACGAAGTTATGCCGATGGCTCGCAATTATTAATATCTGATGTAGCAACAGTCAGGGACGCATTTCAAGAGTCCAGTACCTTTGTACACTTTGATAAAGAGCCTGCCATTACTTTGGGTATTTTTTCTTTAGAAGATCAAAACTTACTGGCAATTGATGAAGCCGTTAAATCTTATATTGAGAAAAAATCAGAAACCTTGGTTGATGGACTCACTATTGAGCAATTTGAGCCACTGTCTTTCCATCTCCGTGGTCGGCTCGATATGATGCTCTCAAACCTCGCCATGGGTGCCATACTGGTTGCTGTGGTATTGACTCTATTCCTCAATATCCAAGTAGGGTTCTGGGTGCTTCTGGGTATACCAGTGAGTTTTCTTGGGGCTTTTTGGCTGATGCCAATTAATCCTTATCCGGTGACCGTGAATGTTTTAAGTCTATTTGCCTTTATTATGGTGCTAGGGATCGTGGTGGACGATGCCATTGTGATTGGCGAAAGTATCTATACTGAGGCTCAACAGAAAGCGGCTAAGGTACTAGGAAATGATACGAATGGGGTCTTCAGTACCCGAATTGAAGATGTGATTGAGGGTGCAAAAAAAGTCGCCATACCCTCAACCATTGGCGTTTTAACCACCATGGCCGCTTTTGCACCTATGCTGTTTATTGGTGGCGTTGTTGCGGGTTTCCAAGAAGCCATTGCTGTAGTGGTCATTCTTTGTCTCGTTTTCTCACTTATCGAGTCAAAGCTTATTCTTCCGGCCCATTTAGTCGGTATGAAAATTAGCGGTGTTTCTCATTCTAGATTTCAATTTATTGGTCAGTTGCAATCTCGTGTGGACAAAGGTCTTAGGAAATTTATAGAAACCAAATATCAGCCAGCATTGGCCTATTGTTTAAAAAGACGTTACCTGACGGTTTCGTTTTTCCTTGGACTATTAATTATTGCCGGTGGTGCTGTAAATAGTGGCATCGCAAAATTTGAATTCTTCCCCAATGTGCCCAGTGACACCGTGCGTGCCGAAGTGATTGTTTATGATGGAACATCGGCTAGTAGTATGGCGGATATTCTCACCACAATCGAAGACGCAGCCTACCGAGTGGATGAAAGCTACCGCCAGCAATATCCTCAGGGTAAGGGCTTGGTTAAGCATCTATTGTTTTATGCAGGCTCTGACACCTCTGGCACCTTTATCGTCTCACTGGTTCCTTCAGAAGATCGACTGATTTCGTCCTTAACCTTTGAAAAGCTATGGCGGGAAAAGGTTGGTCAGTTACCCAATGTAAGAAAGCAGCGATACTTTGCTAGTACCAATGCTGGTGGTGGTGCGAAAATTAATTTCCAGCTCAGTGGAGCTAATCCTGAACAACTCCTTCAGGCAAGTGATCGATTACAAAATAAATTGGCCCAGTACAACGGTGTTTTTGATATTTATAACTCACAGGGTACAGGCGGCAGAGAGATTCAAATCAGTCTCAAACCCTATGCCAGTCAAATAGGTATCAGCCTTGCCGATGTGGGGCGACAGGTAAGACAGGCTTTTTACGGTGAAGAGGTGCAGCGCATTCAGCGCGGTGTAGATCGAGTAAAAGTTATGGTGCGCTATCCAAAAGATGAGCGTGACTCAGTAGCTAGCCTAGAAAATTTACTGATTCGAACCAAGTCAGGGCAGGCCATCCAGATCGGTCAGGTTGCCGACATTAAACTTGGACAAGGTCTATCAACAATCTCTAGAACCGATCGTAAGCGGACAGTGAATGTGACCGCAGATGTCGATTCCAATAAGGTTCAAACTGGAACTGTCGTATCAGATATAACCGATAATTTCATTCCTAAGTTACTTGAGCAGTACCCCGAAGTTGAATTTGATTTGGGCGGCTCGACCAAAGAAGAAAACACATTAATTATGCGCACTATGGTGGGTTTTGCAGCGGCATTGTTTTTAATCTATGGGTTGCTTGCGGTTCCTCTTCGCTCCTATGTCCAGCCCCTTGTGATTATGTCAGTGATACCCTTTGGTTTTATTGGTGCTGTTGTTGGACATATTCTATTTGGTATTTCACTTAATATGCTCTCTATATTAGGCTTGGTCGCCCTAGCCGGTGTTGTTGTTAATGACAGCTTAATTCTGGTTGAGTTTATTAATCGTCGACAGAGTGCCGGGGAAACAATGGATAATTCCATTATGAAAGCCGGTAAACAGCGATTCAGAGCTATTGTGTTAACTACACTGACGACTTTTGTGGGTCTGTTGCCCATGCTATTTGAAACCAGCATGCAGGCACAGTTTGTCATTCCAATGGCTATTTCGCTGAGCTTTGGTATTGTTTTTGCCACCACTATGACACTTATTTTGGTACCCTGTTGCTATCGTATCGTCTATGACCTTAAAGCCAGTATTCAATCAATACGCCAAAGGCTTCATATTGGCAGTTAGATTGTAGTAAAAAACTGAATTAACTGCGGTCAAAGGTTACAATGCGCAAATATTACACACAGATTGGAGTCACCATTGGTTCTACGTTTTATAGAATCCTCAAAATTGCCCACTAAATGGGGTCAGTTTGATATTCATGGTTTTGAGGATCCCTTTAAAGGTAAAGAGCATATCGCTATTACTATGGGGGATTGCGCGTCTGAGGAACCATTGCCCATCAGAATTCATTCTGAATGCTTAACCGGTGATGCTCTTGGAAGCCTGCGCTGTGACTGCGGCGAACAGCTCCAAGAAGCATTGCAAAACATTGCTGAGCTCGGGCGAGGCGCCATACTATATTTGCGTCAAGAAGGACGCGGAATTGGTCTAGTGAATAAAATACGTGCCTATAGCTTGCAAGACCAGGGTGCGGATACCGTAGAAGCAAACGAGCGATTAGGTTTTGGTGCTGATATGCGTGATTACTCAATCTGTGCACCCATGCTTCAGTACCTAGGCGCTAAAAAATTACAGATAATGACCAATAATCCAAGAAAAATTGAGGCTCTTAAAAGCCTTGGTTTTGAGATTGTTAATCGTATTCCTATTCAGGCAGACAGCAATCCGCATAATGTTCAGTATCTTGCTACTAAGGCCGATAAATTAGGTCATATGTTTAAAGATAAAGATAAAGGTAAGTAGATGTCTCAAGGTTTAGCAAAGCGTTTAATCCCCTGCCTAGATGTCGACAAAGGCCGAGTGGTTAAGGGTGTACAGTTTGTTGATATTCGTGATGCAGGCGACCCCGTTGAAGTTGCAAGGCGCTATAACGAACAGGGTGCTGACGAAATCACCTTTCTTGATATTACCGCCAGCCATGAAGATAGAGATACTATATTACATACCGTTGAGCGCATGGCCGGTGAAGTGTTTATCCCACTAACTGTGGGTGGTGGCGTACGAGAATTATCCGATATACGTAACTTGCTCAATGCAGGTGCCGACAAAGTAGCCATTAATTCAGCGGCCATTAAAAATCCAGAATTTGTGAAGGCAGCGGCGGACAAGTTTGGCTCTCAATGCATAGTTGTTGCCATTGATGCCAAGCAAACCGATGATTCTGATAAGCCAAGATGGGAAATATTTACCCATGGCGGTCGCAATGCAACCGGAATTTGTGCCATTGAGTGGGCGGTAAAAATGGCTGATTTTGGCGCGGGTGAAATACTACTAACCAGTATGGACCGTGACGGTACCAAAAACGGTTTTGATCTAAATCTAACTTCAAGAATCAGTGATGCAGTTGCCGTGCCGGTTATAGCCTCTGGTGGTGTAGGTAATTTACAGCATCTAGTTGACGGAGTTCAGCAGGGCGGTGCAGATGCCGTTCTCGCAGCAAGCATTTTTCACTTTGGGGAATACAGTATTCCTGAAGCCAAACAGTTTATGGCGAAACAGGGTGTCTTAGTCAGGTAATTTCAGTCAACGTTTCATAGTGGCAAAAAAAGACCGCGCAAGGCGCGGTCAAGTACAGGTATTACAATGCTAAGGGAAATATGTTTTAAGCAGGATTTACTTTTAGCCATGGATTCAAAAAGAAACCTAGTGGGCTCATGAGTTTGATCGGCGCTTCTTGAGCTGACAAACAAATACATTCACCATTTTTCGCACCCATGGGCTGATGGACATCACCTGGCTCACGGACAATGAAATCGCCTTCAGTGTAGACAGATTTCTCGTCAGAAAAACTGCCTTTAAGAACTACCGTATATTCAGTACCTCTGTGATCATGCTTTGGAGTGGTCCCGCCTGCACAAATTTTGTGGAGCGCTACTTCATATTTACTTTGCCCAGTAAATAATTTGGCAACTTCCATCGATTTGGATAGACGCTTCCAGATGGGCATTTCTGCTGCACCATGAATAAGCTTATTAATGTGCTCAGGGAAACCTTGAATACCTTTTTTCGAGTCAATAATAGGTTCTTCAATGTGGCTCTCGTCTATTTTACGCATCACTTCATCAAAAATACTATCGTCGATTTTCTCAGGAGAGGAAATTGCCATTAGCTGTGCACCAATTTGATCAAGCCTAGCAACTTCAGCTCTGCAGCTTGGACAAAAATGTAGATGTGAAGCGACACAAATAGATGTTGCAGTATCTAGAGTGCCAGCCGAGAACTCTACAAGCATCTCAATGGATGGGTGATGGTTTAATACTTTACTCATTTAATAACTCTTCTCTATACTCTGGTGCAACCAAGATCTGTAGTTTTTGCAGACCTAAACGCACTCTTGATTTAACGGTACCTAGGGGTAGTCCAAGTTCATTTGAAGCCTCGGCGTGTGATTTACCTTCTAAATAAACCTTTCTTAGAATCTCATCTTGTTCACGAGGTAATCGCCCAAGACTTTCACGCACCTGTTCTTCGGTTTTCTTTTGTCTGAATAACGAAACTGGCGTGTCATCATCAGGTTCATGCCAGAAGTCTTCATTCTCCAGAGGTAAGTGCTGCGTGTTACATTTGCGACGCAACATATCTATACGGCAATTTCGAGCTACTGTATAAATCCATGTAGTTGCCGAAGCTTTTCTTGGATCATAACCGCCAGCCTTCTGCCATACCTTAATCATCACCTCTTGCACAAGGTCCTCAGCTAAGCCAGGGAACCATCCATCTTGTCGACTAGCCTGGGCGAAACTTTTCAAAAGTGGGGCAAAGTGTTCAAAGAGTTGAGCAAACGCACGACGATCTTGACTGGAACCGACTTCAACAAGAAGTGTACTCCATTGATCATTACGCTTTTCAGTGCTTTTCAAAACCGCAACTTTTGGTGTATTTGGCTGTTCTTTTTTCACTATAGCTCTTTGATTTTTCATCGTCTGATTGCTTTATTAGATGAGTCTAACAAGTTTTACGACCTAATTTGAAATTAAGATCACTCATCTGAATTGTATAATACTGGTTTTAGTTAATATAAACGGGTAAAACCCCTTTTTTATTGATAATCAAATAACGATCTATTAAATTCAAAGAGAATACACCCATTCGTCTATTTTCACGCCAATGGATTAGGCTTGATTAAAATGATTAAATAAGAAGCGGCAGCAATAAATTAGAGGGAGCTTTTATGAGTCTTACACGGAAAATCGTTACAGCAATGCTATTGGGCATGCTGATGGGTGTTGTGCTAAATATCCTATTTTCATCATCGCTGATATCTCAGCAAAGTATAGAATGGCTTCGCGGAAACATTGTTTTTGGTCTCTTTGATACCGTAGGGCAGATTTTTGTTCGCTCTCTGAAGTTATTGGTTGTTCCTCTGGTTTTGGTGTCGCTTATTTGCGGAGTATCTTCCCTAGGGAGCAGTTCAAGAATGGGCACTGTGGCTTTAAAAACTGTGGTTTTATACCTAACAACTACAGCTATTGCGATAAGTCTGGCAATACTAACTGCAGTCATGGTCCAGCCTGGTGTGGGTATTGATCTCGCGCTTGCGTCAGAGTTTGTTGCTAAGGAAGCGCCGCCCCTAAAACAAACACTGATTAATATATTCCCCAGTAATCCCGTTGAATCCATGGCTAATGGGGCTACCTTACAAATAATCGTATTTGCCCTTTTATTGGGTTTTGCAGTCACTAAAGCCGGCGAGCAGGGGCAAAGAATTATCAGCTTCTTTAATGACTTAAATGTAGTGATTATGAAAATGGTGATGATGCTTATGTTAATCGCCCCTTTCGGTATTTTCTGTTTACTGGCCAAATTATTTGCTGACGTAGGTGTTGGCATGATTATGAGTCTGGGCAAGTACTTCTTAACTGTACTGTTTGTTTTGTTACTTCACAGCTTGGGTGTTTACTCCTTGTTTTTAAAGTTTCTAACTGGACTCAGTGTAAAAACATTTTTAAGCAAATTGCGCCCCGCATTAGCGCTAGCTTTTAGTACCGCCTCCAGTGGTGCCACAATGCCAGTAACCATGAGAACAGTAGAGCAGCGGTTAGGTGTTTCTAAAAGTATTTCGTCATTTACGGTTCCCTTAGGTGCAACCATTAATATGGATGGCACTGCAATTATGCAGGGTGTAGCGACGGTTTTTATCGCGCAGGCTTATAATATTGGACTAACCTTTGAAGGTTACTTGGCGGTGGTTTTGACCGCCACATTAGCCTCTATTGGAACCGCCGCTGTGCCAGGGGTAGGTCTGGTTATGTTGGTAATGGTATTAAATCAGGTGGGTCTGCCTGTCGAAGGGATTGGGCTCATTATTGGCGTGGATCGATTGCTAGACATGACACGCACGGCAACTAATGTGACTGGCGATGCAATGGTTACGACAGTTGTCGCTAATAGCGAGAGATTAGTTGATAAAACTGTTTTTGATTCGCAACTTAATACGGTTGCCGAGGACGCGTAATTGTTAGCCCCGATAGTGCAAAATAATCAAACACCTGAGCAGTTATATGGCGACCATATTCAGCAAAAATTAAGCCGATTCCGAGCAATTTTACAGGCCACAAATTTTGATCAACTTATTATTGGCTCGGGTTCTGAAAAAATTCAATTTCAGGATGATATGGCCTACCCCTTTAAGGCTAATTCGTATTTTAGAGAATGGGTGCCCCTTAACTATCCTGATTATTTTCTGTGTATCGATATTGTTAATAAAAGACCTAAACTGTATATCCAGTGCAAGCAGAATATATGGCATTCCGCGCCAAAAAAAATAGCCGATACCTATGCACAACATCTTGAAATTATCGAATTCAGCTCAACCGAAGCGGTAATAAAGGAGTTTTCAAAATCAGCGGATCGCATTGGATTAATTAATGAAACTAATGATTTTGATTTAGACGCCGAGGGATGGAATCCATGTCAGGTCTTAAGCGCAATCGATTTCCAACGACGAAGTAAAACAGACTATGAACATGCCTGTGTTAGAGAAGCCAATCGACTCGCTGTACCCGCTCATCTAGCAGCAAAGGATGCGTTTTTTGCGGGTGCATCAGAGCTCGAAGTTGCAAGTGCATACTTGCAAGCCTGTTATTGTGCAGAAAGTGAAATGCCTTACGCTATTATTGCCGGTATCAATGAGAATGCAGCGGTGCTTCATCATCATCAGCTCAACAACAGGGCTGTTCGGCCCTACAGTTTGCTTCTTGATGCTGGTGTCCAATTCAATCACTATGCCTCGGACATAACTCGAACCTATGCCCATGAGACAGGCAGTGACTTTTCATCAATGATTTGTGCTGTAGACAGTTCACAGCAAGATATAGTCAATGAAGCGGGTATAGGTAAAAATCCAGTGGACTTACATGTTCAGTCTCAATATGCGATGGCTAATATTCTTAAACAGTTCAATATTCTGAAAGTATCCGCTGAAGAAGCGGTTGAAAATAAAATTATTAATACTTTTTACCCCCATGGGCTCAGCCATCATCTAGGCTGTAATGTGCATGATAAGGGTAGTCGCCTTGCTAATGCTCAGGGTGATCAGATGCCCGTATCAGAAAAGTATCCCCACCTAAGAGCCAGTGCGCCGATGGTGGAAAGCCAGATTCATACAGTGGAGCCTGGACTCTATTTTATTCCTGCATTGCTCGACAAATTAGAGGCAGGTCAAAATAAAGGTTCAGTTAATTGGAATCAGATAAATTATTGGAAAAAATACGGTGGAATTCGTATAGAAGACAACATTATTTTGCATGCCAATGACTCGATTGAAAATGTCACCCGAGACGCATTCAGGCAGGCTAAAAATAGTGATGTAACCCCAGGATCTCAATAAATTAGATAAAATAACCCTAAGCTGCGACCAAATACAAAAGATTAGCCAATAGCATATTGCAAGCCACTCGAGCTGAGTCTAATCTTGATGAATAATAATTAAAAAATTTGGGGATTTATATGGCAGGGCCAATCACTAACGATTCATCGTCAAAAACAGCAGGTGGGCAACCACAACAAACGCAACGGTTTGCATTTATTGCAATGACCTGTTTGTTCTTCTTTTGGGGGTTTATCACAGTACTTAATGATATTCTGATACCCTTTCTCAAAGACTCTTTTAGTTTAAATTATACGCAAGCAATGCTAGTGCAATTTTGTTTTTTTGGGGCTTATTTTATTGTTTCTCCCTTTGCAGGAAAGCTTATTGATAGAGTTGGGTATCAGCAGGGTATTGTACTGGGATTATTAACAACTGCAGCAGGTTGCGTTCTATTCTACCCCTCTGCCCAGCTGAATGTTTATACACTTTTCTTGTTTGCTTTTTTTGTTCTAGCGAGTGGTATCACCATACTTCAGGTGGCAGCTAATCCTTACGTGGCTGCTTTAGGGCCGGATAAAACAGCTGCAAGTCGACTTAACTTAGCTCAGGCAGCAAATTCACTAGGAACCACAGTGGGTCCACTTGTTGGTGCGGCGCTAATATTAGGTGCAGCTACAGCAGACGCTAGTGCAGTTCAGGGCCCATACTTGATTTTGGCAGTACTTCTTTTTTCAGTCGCGGTAATGTTTCGATTTATCAAACTGCCAAGAATTGCCAGTGTGGAAAGTGACGAGAGTTCTGATGTCAGTGTATGGAATCATCGATCACTGGTTCTAGGAGCTTTAGCTATATTTTTGTATGTTGGGGGCGAGGTCTCTATAGGAAGCTTTCTTGTAAACTATTTCGCTGAAAGCTCTATAGGCGGCTTAACCCACGCAGAAGCTGGTGAAATGGTGGCTTATTATTGGGGTGCGGCAATGATTGGTCGACTCGTCGGCGCTGTGGCTATGAATTATGTAGCTCCTACAAAATATCTTTCCCTCAATGCCCTGATTGCTATTGTTATGATTATTGTTAGCATGAATAGTTCTGGCAGTCTTGCAATGTGGTCTATCTTGGCGGTTGGGTTCTTTAACTCCATTATGTTCCCAACAATTTTTACACTTGCAGTCAAAGGTTTGGGTTCATTGACAAGTAAAGGCTCGGGTCTTGTATGTCAGGCCATTGTCGGCGGTGCGCTTATACCATTAATACAGGGTGTAGCGGCAGATATGATTGGCATTCAGCTCAGCTTTATTGTGCCAATGCTCTGTTATATTTATATTGGTTGGTATGCCCTTAGGGGAGCAAAATAGTAATCAGCTCAATTAGCTAGCATAAAAAGCCTTAACCGCTGTTAAGGCTTTTTATTAGTTAATAAAAGAATTATTAATGCATATTTTTTAAAAACACCATTTCATCTTATTAAATTGCCTAATCATCGATTTGTATTTGCATGCTTGGCAATATTCTGTAATTTTGATTATATAAATAATAAAAAGAGAAAATTATTATGTCTAAGAAAAATATTAAGTTACTTTTAGCATCGGCTTTGCTCATTATGAGCGCACCGGTTTTTGCTGAATGGGATGAGAAAAAAATGGGTAAAAAAATTGACCAGTTAGTGTCACAAATGACCTTGGAAGAAAAAGCCTCTCTTACTTCAGGTCGAGATGCATGGAGTACTCAGCCTATTGAGCGTTTAGATATTCCCTATATTTGGATGGCAGATGGTCCGCATGGTTTACGAAGAGCGCCAGAAACGCATTTATGGGGCTATGGTGATCAGGCGCCTGCTACCTGTTTCCCAACGGCATCGGCATTATCTGCCACTTGGGATATGGATTTGCTAGAAGAAGTGGGTCGTGCTTTAGGTGTGGAGTCTAACGCGCTAGGCGTTGATCTTCTGCTAGGTCCAGGCATCAATATCAAGCGTTCACCATTAGCTGGTCGCAATTTTGAATACTTCTCTGAAGATCCGATTCTTTCAGGAAAACTGGGTGCGGCCTACATTAATGGCGTACAGAGTCAAGGAGTAGGTGCTACTGCTAAACACTATGTTGCAAATAATGTAGAGACACAAAGAATGTGGGCTAACTCAAATGTGGATGAGCGAACCCTTCAAGAAGTCTATATGACGCCTTTCGAAATTGCTGTTAAAGAAGCGCAGCCCTGGTCAGTTATGGCCTGTTACAACCGAGTGCAGGGTGAGTATGGTACAGAGTCAGTAAGGTTGCTGACGGATAAGCTCAGAAATGAGTGGGGTTTTAAAGGGTTTGTTGTATCTGACTGGGATGCTGTTGTAGATCGTGTTCAGGGTATTCGTGCAGGTATGGATTTGGAAATGCCAGGTAAGCCAGCAAGAATCACCAATAAAATTATTGTGGAAGCCGTTAAAAAGGGTGAATTAGACGAGCAGCAACTTGATTCGGTAGTCAAAGACATTTTGCGTATCGTATTCTTAGCTCAGGACAATCAGCAACAACCTACAGACATCAAAGTTGAAGAGCATCACCAACTTGCGCGCAAGGTTTCGGCTGAAGCTATGACGCTGCTGAAAAATTCTAAAAAATTATTACCATTAGATAAAGATCAGTATAAAAAAATAGCAGTAATTGGTGAGTTCGCAGAAAACCCAAGATACCAAGGTAATGGTAGCTCACAGGTTAAACCCACCAAGCTAGACAAGTTTATTGATGTTATTCGTGACGAATATGGTCAAGGTATCGAGATAAGCTACTCGCCAGGTTACAGCCTAAGCAATGATGATGATCTATCACTCATTGCCGAGGCCGCTAAAGTGGCCGGTCAAGCAGATCTCGCAATTATCCTAGCGGGCTTGCCGCTTAGCTATGAATCTGAAGGTATTGACCGCACGCATATTGATTTACCGCCATCTCATAACCAGTTAATTAGTGCGGTAGCAAAAGTTCAGCCTAATACCGCCGTTGCGCTAATTAATGGTAGTGCCATTGCTATGCCATGGGTAGGCGAGGTCTCTGCTATTCTTGAGACCTGGTTAGGTGGGCAAGCTGCTGCTGGTGCAATTGCTGATACATTATTTGGCAAGGTGAATCCATCGGGTAAATTGGCCGAGACCTTCCCGAAGCGTTTGGAAGATTCACCAGCCTTTATAAACTTCCCCGGTGAAGACGGTCAGGTAATCTATGGTGAGCGCATGTTTGTGGGTTATCGATATTTTGATAAGCTCAATATAGAGCCTTTATTCCCCTTTGGTCATGGCCTTTCATATACTGACTTTAGCTATTCTGATTTGAAGCTTTCAGCGGCAGATATTACCGATAAAGATCAACTAGAGGTTAGTTTAACTCTGACTAATACAGGTAAGCTAGTGGGTAAAGAGGTGGTTCAGTTGTACGTTTCAGATACTGAATCTACACTGCAAAGACCGCTAAAAGAACTTAAGGCTTTCGATAAAATCGAGCTTGCACCGGGAGAAAGTAAGCAGGTTAGTTTTACTCTTTCACTTAGAGACTTCTCATATTACAGCAAAGTTTATGATCGTTGGCTTGCTGAGAGTGGTGAGTTTGAAATTCTTGTGGGTTCATCCTCTCGCGATATTCGGCTTCGTAATGCTCTGACTCTAAAAAATACAGAGAAACTTAATTACAAGATCACCGAGTTTAGTTTCTTTTCTGAATTATGGAGTAATCCTCAGCTTAAGCCATTGCTCATCGACTTCATGCCAAAGTGGATTAAAGCTATGACGCCAGAGGGCAAGCCAGTGGAAGAAGCAAAGATCGAAGACTTCTTGCAACAGCAACCGTTAATTAAATTTCCATACTTCACAGGTGGAGAGGTTGATGAGCGGAAGATAATGGATTTTGTTGATCAAATTAACCGATTAACCTTTAATCCATAAAAACCTAGGGGTAACAATGTGAAAATCAGATGCATTGTTACCCCATCTTTAATTACAATCTCACCGACTAGCGTCACCCTACCCATAAAAGAATAATTTTAAATTAAATTTCGTTTGTGTGAGCTTTGTCACATAATGAAGTTTCAATATGGTCTACCTTTATAAAATAAGTCGACCAAGTATGTGGGGCTATGGGTTAGCGAAGGATTCAGGAATTTGACAAAGATTCTTTTGGGGAATTAGCCTTGATATTGGTATTAGTCGCGTATGCGAAAAAATAGATTTCATTGGTAGCGTCAAACAATAAAGTCTGCTTCCTACTTTAACCCCCTTAAGGGGGTTTTTATTAGGAAAGAGGGGGGGTATTTATTTAAAATAAGAAACTTCATATTTCTATTGAATACGAAGAAGGTTTTTTAATTTAGGTACAAGAGCCTCTATGGATAGTGATTTTATAAAATAACCCTCAATATCTAACTTGAGAGCATACTCAAGCATTTCTCCCTCTTCAGCAGAGAGAACCACAATAGGTATCTTTTTTTGGTTATTAACAACCATTTTACTGTTGTTCTCAGCTTCTTTTGCTCGAAAAGCAGATATAAAATCTATACCGTTCATAATTGGCATTCGCAAATCAGTTAAAATTAAATCACAGTGATTATTTTCCAGTGTGTTAAGTGCATATTGACCGTTTTCAGCGGTTAGACACTCAAACCCGTGGTTTGTTAAAGTCCCTGAAATAAGCTTCCGGCTTAGCTTCTCATCTTCGATAACTAGAATAGTTTTCTTCATGTTATTTGGCATCCAGCCTTATTGAAGGGTAGGCGTCCTTGTATTATTTGCCTGCCTGTGTGATGAATGTGTTTGCAACGTTTTATGCTTGGTTTAGATATTAAGCTCCTGATGCGTGACAAAGTTTTTTGCTTTCTTGCACCGCTCTTTTTAAACAAGGGTAGTCTAATTATTTTTTATTTTTTCTTATTCCATGTCTTCTATTCAAATTTTCAATTTTATTGTAATTTTTCGCTGATTTTTGGGCTTAAAAAAAGCATATATTAGGTTGCAGTTAATTGAATTTAAGAGATTTTACTATTTCGATGTAAAACCTCAGTCAAAATCTGGGTTGTAGCGTTTTGCAAAACCAAAAATTATTCATAAATAATAGTCATTATTTATGTTAAAAATGCCTTGCAAATTACAAATTCTGCTATTACCCTTGGGGGTAGTTAAAAATTATTAGTTTACAAAAACAGTAGTTTTAACAATATAAATTATAAGAATTAAGCTTAAAGCAAAATTATAAATAATAAATATTTCGGGAGTAGAACATGAAACTCAGTAGGACTCGAGGGTTAAACGTCTTGGCCGCCCTAAGCGCCGCTTTACTTGTTGGTTGTGGTAGTGGGGGTTCAGATAGTGATGTTGCAACCCTTACAGATACTTCATCTTTTCAGCCTGAGCAGCCAGTTTCTGATTGGCAGCTTGTTTGGAGTGACGAATTCAGTGGTAGTCAAATAGATACCAAAAAATGGAATTTTGAAGTTGATTGCGCAGGCGGTGGTAATCAAGAGAAGCAATGCTATACAGACAGTGAAGAAAATGCTTACGTTGCAGATGGCCTTCTTAACATTGTCGCCAAACCAGCTGCAGATGATGCAGCTAAACCTTACACCTCAGCGCGTGTGAATTCCAAAGGCAAAGGCGACTTTAAATATGGTCGTTTTGAGATTCGTGCTCAAATGCCACAGGGTCAAGGTGCTTGGGCAGCGCTTTGGATGATGCCGACTGATTCTGTATATGGTGGTTGGCCTAATTCAGGTGAGATTGATATTGTTGAGGCGGTTAATCTAAGAGCTGATACGGCAGATGGTACGCCTGAGGCACACATTCATGGCACGCTCCACTACGGTTCAGTAGATGCTAATGCAATGCATTCTGAAACAGGCAAGTCATTCCTGCTTCCTGGCGGCTCTAATCCTGCGGATCGTTTCCACACATATGCTGTCGAATGGAACGAAGGTGAGATGCGTTGGTACGTTGATGATTACCTCTATGCTACACAGCGTAGTTCAGATGTTCTGACTAACTCCAAAGGGCAAGCTGTAGGGTTACGTCATAAAGGTTGGTACGCAGATTATTACAGTTCCGCTACAGGTGAAATGGAAGCTTCTTACACTGATGCACCATTTGATCAAGATTTTCATTTAATTATGAACCTAGCAGTGGGTGGTGATTGGCCTGAAAATGCTAATGAAACAGGTGTAGACGCTGCAGCATTTGCTAACGGGCAATCAATGAAAATTGATTATGTTCGTGTCTATGAGTGCTCAATGAATCCTGAAACTGGAAAGGGTTGTGAGACGGTTCGTCCGGGCTACGACATGACTGTAGAAGCTCACCCAACGGGTGCTTTGCTGATTGGTGACGCACCAATTCCAACGCTTCCTGCAGGTCCAACTGTTGAGAATTTAACTATCTTTGCTGGTACGGAAAATCTTAATTGGGTTGCATGGGATTGTTGTGGTGGCACTGAGCCAGCCATTGTTGAAGACGCCGAGGGTGGAAATGTTTATGAATTTGATGTTGGTGCCACGCCTACGGTTCTAGGTTTTGCAAGTCGTGCTGAGTTCCTTAAGGAAGGTGGAGTTGCTACGCCATTTGATGCGTCTGCAATGGTAGATGCTGGTGAGCTAAGCTTTGACTTAAAAGTAGTTACCCCACCAAATAATGCTGACTCAACCTGGTTGATTAAGGTTGAAAGTGTTGGTGCTGCGACATTTGCTGAAGTGGGCTTAGCAACCAGTTCAGAGGGTGTAGCACCTACTACTGGACAATGGCAAACCTTTACATTCCCATTAGCTGACCTTCAAACTGCCGGTCTTGATGTCAGTGCAATTGATATTGTGATGGTATTCCCTGCATGGGGCACTGGTGAGGGTGCCAAGTTCCGTATTGATAACATGCAAATCACAGCACCTGGCGGCGCTGTAAGCCCTTCATTGGAAATCTTCACTGAAGAAGCTAATCCCAGCTGGGCTATGTGGGACTGCTGTGGCGGTACAGTACCTGTGGTTGTTGATGATAATGCTGATCATGGCAAGGCTATTGAGTTTACTGTTGTTGGTGAGACCGTACTTGGATTCAATTCACGAGCTGATTTTACGGAATCTCCAGAGCAATTTGATGCCAGTGGTCTTATGGCTGATGGTGTCGTTCAGTTTGACCTTAAAGTCATAACACCAACCGTTGATGCGGCTGCACCTTGGTTGATGAAAATTGAAAGTGACAATGCTGCATCATTTGCAGAGGTAAATCTGACAACAAGTGTTGAGGGTGCCGCGCCTTCGAGCGATTGGCAAACTTATACCTTCCCTGTTGCAGATCTTGTACAAGCTGGTCTTGATGCAAGTGCAATTGACGTACTGTTAATTTTCCCAGCATGGGGTCAAGGTAATGGTGCAGTTTATCGTGTTGATAATGTTCGCATCTACAACCCAACAGCTGCTGCTTCTGGCGCTGCATTTAATGGGCACGTGTTGTTCAGTGATGGCGCACTTGACGCTTGGGCACTATGGGATTGTTGTGGTGGTACAACACCTACTGTAGTCGCAGATGATATTGATCATGGTGCAGTAGCTCGCTTTGAAGTTGGTGCCACGCCTACCGTACTGGGTTATAACTCCAGAGCGGAATTCGCTTCTGCTCCAACAACAATTGATGCGAGTTCAATGTTAACAAATGGTGCGCTTCAGTTTGATATGAAAGTTGTCAATGCTCCTAATAATGCAGATGCTCCTTGGTTGATGAAGATAGAATCTGCTGGTGCAGCTACATTTGCTGAGTTAAATTTAAATACAACTGTTGAAGGCGCAGATCCAGTTACTGGACAATGGCAAACATATACCTTTAACCTAAGCGATTTATCTGCAGCAGGTCTAGATGTAAGTGCTATTGATGTTGTTATGGTATTCCCAGCATGGGGTACGGGTGAGGGTGCAGTTTATCTTCTAGACAACGTTATGATCTATGAACTGGGCACATTACCTACTCGAAAAGGAATAACCATTTTTGAAAATGGTCAGACTGCTTGGTCTATGTGGGATTGCTGTGGTGGAACAACACCAACAGTTGAGGTTGATGATTCAGTGCATGGTACTGCCGCAGAATTTACTGTAGGCGCAGCGCCAACTGTAATGGGCTTCAATGCTCGTGCTGAATTTTCATCTGCACCTACGACCTTTGACGCCAGTGCGATGCTAGCTGATGGTTATCTTCGTTTTGATATGAAGGTAATATCTCCGCCTAATAATGCAGATGCTGCTTGGTTGATGAAGATAGAATCTGCTGGTGCAGCTACATTTGCTGAGTTAAATGTAAATACTACTGTTGAAGGCGCAGATCCAGTAACTGGTGCATGGCAGACATATACCTTTAATCTAAGTGATTTGTCTTCTGCTGGTTTAGATGTGAGTGCAATTGACGTTGTCATGGTATTCCCAGCATGGGGTACGGGTGAGGGTGCAGTTTATCGCATCGACAACATGGTCATTTCAGCTCCCTAATTATTAATAATAAATGTGCACCCTGCGGGTTCTTTACTCGTAGGGTGACAGGAAAAAAGGTATATATTTATGAAAAATTCATACTTTAGTCAAAAAAAGATTGCAGTTGCAGTTGCGTTAGCATCAGCATTAACTGCAGCACCCTCACTGCTTGCAGAAGACTCATCTGAAGGTTCTGCAATGCTTGAGGAGGTTATGGTTTTAGGTATCCGTGGAAGCTTACAGCGTTCTATGGATATGAAACGTGATGCTACTGGTGTTGTTGATGGTATTTCTGCTGAGGAAATGGGTAAATTCCCTGACACTAACCTTGCAGAAGCATTGCAACGTATAACAGGTGTATCTATAAGCCGTGCAAATGGTGAAGGAAGTCAAATCACTGTGCGTGGTTTTGGTCCTGAGTTTAACTTGGTAACCCTCAATGGTCGTCAAATGCCAGGAACTGGTTACACGCGCTCATACAACTTAGAGAATCTTTCATCTGAGGGTGTAAGTGCATTGGCGGTGCAAAAAACAGCTAGAGCTTCTACGCCTAGTGGTGGTTTGGGTGCTGCGGTAAATATTGTAACAACTAAGCCGCTTGAAAACCCAGGTCAACAGGCTTCATTTGCCCTAAAAACTATTCGTGACACCTCTAATGTTGAGGGTGATGACTTTACTCCAGAAGTTGCTGGTGTATACAGCAATACTTTCTTGGATGATAAGGTCGGCGTTGCATTATCTTTCTCTCACCAAAGACGTGATTTCCAACAGCAAAGCTCTGGAATTCAGGGTTGGCAAGCGAATGTAGACTTACCAGCAAATATTGACCCTGCTTTAGTAGTCGATCCAAGACCGCTTGATGCAGATGGTGAGCGTGTTGGTAACCACTTTTTCCCTCGTGATGTGAACTACAATATTAATGATGTTCAACGCGAGCGAAATAATGCTCAGTTGACGCTACAATTTGCACCATCGGATAGTGTAACTGCGACTGTTGATTACACGATGTCTGAAGCGACTACAGGTAGTAATTCGATTGGTTGGGGTATGTGGAATAACTATGGTCCAAATATCAATGCTTACGAATTGGACGCTGATGGCACTGCTGTTTTCGCTGAGATTGCAGGCGATGATGGTTCGTACACAGCATCTAGAAGTACAACCTTTGTTGAAGCAGAATCTGCAGGTCTAAATATTGAATGGCAAGTAAACGATGATCTGGCTTTGAGTTTGGATTATCACGATTCTTCGAATGCTGCTGATAATGGTCAGGATGCTGGTCTTGGTAGTGATGGTTCTCTGGTTGTAGGTTCGAATCGATTAAATACTAAGTATTATGATTACCGAACAGGTGAAATTCCACAAATGTCTATTGATTGGGCAAATGGTGGTGATGTGTTGCCAAGAGGTGATATCGATTCACACTTTAGCCAGTTTATTCACAGTCCTGGTAAAGCAGAGGTTGAACAAATTCGACTTGATGGTGTTTGGAACTATGGTGGAACTGATATTCCCCTTGTTGATGTTTCGTTTGGTATTGGTCGTGTAGACCAATCAATTGGCGGAACTAATTCATGGAGTGGTTTGATCGGTGGATTCCTTTTCAATCCTTCATACACAGCTGCGCTTCCAGACGGCATGTTCACTTACAACGATACGGGAGACTTCTTGGATTCCTTTGTTGGTGGCGGTGAAGACTTAATGACTGATTACTACTATACATTTGATTTCGATGAGTTAGCTGCTATCTCAGAGAACTTCTTAACAAACGAAGTACTTGGTGGCGATGACTACTTTGCTTTGTCAGCTACACATCCAATGGGTACATACAGTGAAACTGGTGTACAAGAAGTGACTGATAGTGTTTATGTAGAAACTAACTGGGACTTTGATGTTCAGGGAATGCCAGTTAACCTAAATGCCGGTGTTCGTTATGAAGAAACTGCTGTAACAAGTAATGTTCTTCAGGATGTTCCTACCGAGGTATGGTGGAAAGGTGGATCAGAATTCCTGACTCAATATGCTGGTGAATCTACATTACAAATTGAAGGTGCTCACGATCTTGTGCTCCCAATGCTTGATATTCGTGTAGATATCACTGATGACGTTGTTGGACGCCTATCCTGGGGTAAGAGTATTACTCGAGCACCATTAGGTAATCTAGTGGGTGTACGTCAATTGTCAGGTAGTCCAAAAGTTGGCTCTAGAACAGGTGGCCAAGGAAATACTAACCTCTTGCCATTTGAATCTACAAACTTGGATGCAAGTATTGAGTGGTATTACGGTGAAGGCAGTTATGCATCTGTTGGATACTACAAGAAGTCGGTTGAAAACTTTATTGGTAGTAGAATCGAACCAATTACCATTGATGGTTTTTACGATGTCTACAAAGGCCCTCGTTGGTTAGCTGCTGAAGCAAGTTTGGCTGATCGCGACGAACAGGCTACTAATGACGCTATCTTTGCTGAAATGGTTGCTCAGGGAACGGTTGTAAATGAGGGTGGATTTATCGAGCCAACATCTGCAGACCCACTGATTGTTTGGGATATTAGCCAACCTTTCAACAGTGAAGATATTAAAACTGTAGATGGTTTTGAGGTTGCGGTTCAGCACCTATTTGGTGAATCAGGCTTCGGTGTAGCTGCTAACGCAACCGTTGTTGAAGGTGATGTAGAGTTCGATGTTGACAGTCTAACTCAACAGACTCCGTTAACGGGTTTGAGTGACTCAGCTAACTTCCAAACGTTTTATGAGAAAGACGGTCTATCTGTGAAAGTGACCTATGCTTGGCGTGATTCATACCTTATTGGTGTTGGTCAAAGTCAAGGTTCATCAGATGCACCTCCGCAGTACGCCAAGGAATTTGGACAAATTGATGCAAGTATTAACTATGACTTGAATGACGATTTGACTGTATTCTTTGATGGTGTAAACCTTAATAATGAAACAGAACAGGGTTACGGTCGTTATGAGCGTCAATTCTTGTTCGCACGTCAATATGGCCCAAGATACACAATGGGTTTGAGATACTCGTTCTAAAGGTTTAAAGCTCTAGATCTAACGGCCAACAAGTATTTTGCTTGTTGGCCGTTTTTTTTAGCTTAAAAAATAGTAAAAATATTTCATATTTCGGGGATTAAAAGTGAAACATAAGCTGAAACTTTTAGTGATGCTGGTAACATTAGTCACGGGCTCCTCAATGGCAAACGACAAAGTTTCTATGATTATTGATGTTAGAACACAAAATGAATGGGATTTAGGCCACATAGATAGGGCAGTACATTTGCCTCTAGATTCTTTTGAAGGTGTCATCGAATCGTTAGTGATAGATAAAGGAACACCAGTTTATCTGTATTGTAGAAGCGGTAATCGCTCAAGTAACGCTTTACAAATCATGCAAAAATTAGGCTATACCAATGTGGTAAATGTTGGCGGTATCAATGAAGCTAGAAAAAGATTCGAATAAGGGGAAGTCCATGCGCTACAACCATTGTTTAATAGTGTTTTTATCCTTTTTAATAATTGGCTGTGATCTGCAGCAAGTAGCCATTAATAATAATGATGAGGTTCACAACAAAGATCAGATAAAGACAACATCAACGGTCACAGTAAACCCCGATATATGGCCAAAGCAAACTTCGCCTTTTAAGCGCATACAAATCGAAGAAGAAAAGATCAAAACCTTAATTAGTCAAATGAGCCTAGAAGAAAAAGTCGGTCAGATAATACAAGCCGATATTGGCTCTGTAACCCCAGAACAGGTTCGGAAATACCATTTGGGTTCTGTGCTAAATGGCGGAAATTCCGCTCCAGGCGGAGATAATCGAACAACGCCAGATGCATGGGTGGCACTAGCCGATGAATTTTGGCTTGCATCTACAGATAAAACCAATGGCAGAACAGGTATCCCAGCGTTGTGGGGCACAGATGCCGTTCATGGGCATAACAATATAGTAGGAGCAACCATTTTCCCCCACAATATAGGCTTAGGTGCAGCTAATAATCCAAAATTGATGTATCAAATTGGCAATGTAACTGCCAAAGAAATACTGGTAACAGGATTAGATTGGACATTTGCCCCTACCATTGCTGTTGTTCGCGATGATCGCTGGGGGCGAACCTATGAGAGCTATTCAGAAGACCCAGCTATTGTTAAAGAGTACGCGAAATATTTAGTAGAGGGGATTCAAGGTAAGCTTAGTGACAACAGCTTTCTAGATGAAGATCACCTTATTGCAACTGCTAAGCATTTTGTGGGTGATGGCGGAACTATAAATGGCCGAGATCAAGGTGATAATGTTTCTAGTGAAGAAGAATTAAGAGATATTCAGGCTGCAGGTTACCCTCAGGCAATCAGCAGTGGTGTGCAATCAGTAATGGCCTCTTTTAACAGTTGGCATGGCCGCAAGATGCACGCCTACAAAGAACTCTTAGTTGATGTCTTAGTGGGTCAAATGGGATTTGATGGCTTTGTTGTAGGTGATTGGAATGGTCACGGACAGGTTGAAGGCTGTACCAATGAATCTTGTGCAGCTGCCTTTAATAACGGGTTAGATATGTTTATGGCCCCTGATAGCTGGGAAGAACTCTATATCAATACGCTAGCCCAGGTTAAAGGCGGTGAAATAACAGTCGCTCGTTTAGATCAGGCGGTTAGTCGTATTTTGCGAGTAAAAATACGAGCAGGTCTTTTTAAAGCTGGACTGCCATCAAAAAGAAAATATGCCGGAAAGTTTGATTTATTAGCAGCGCCAGAACATCGAAAAATTGCTCGACAGGCTGTGCGTCAATCTTTAGTTTTGCTTAAAAATGAAAAACAGTTGCTTCCAATATCACCCGCCTCACGTATATTAGTGACTGGTGATGGTGCAGATAATTTAGGCAAGCAAACGGGTGGATGGACACTGTCATGGCAGGGCACTGGCAACAAGAAAGAGCATTTCCCCAATGGTATTTCGATCTTTGATGGCATTGCACAGCAAGTTAAAGTAGCAGGTGGTAAAGCAATTTTAAGTAAAGATGGCGAATATCAGCAAAAGCCTGATATCGCTGTAGTGGTATTTGGTGAGGATCCCTATGCAGAATTTCAAGGCGATCGAGCCCACTTAGATTTTCAATCTGAAGATGGCCTAAAACTATTAAAGAAATTTAAGTCTCAGGGCATTCCTACTGTAGCTATTTTTCTTTCCGGTCGCCCCATGTGGGTAAATCCCGAAATTAATGCCTCAGATGCCTTTATTGCAGCTTGGTTGCCGGGTTCAGAGGCAGCGGGTATCGCCGATGTGCTGCTTACAAAAGCCAATGGTGAAATACAAAATGATTTTCATGGAAAATTATCATTTTCCTGGCCCAGAACTGGTTCTCAGGCAACTATTAACTATGGTGATAAAAATTACAATCCACAATTTTCTTATGGCTATGGATTGAGTTATTTGGATAAAGTTTCGATCGGTATATTATCCGAGGATCCCCAACTTGGCGGGATTGCACAGTCACAAAGTAAAAATTTCCTAAAAGCAGGTGAGCCTATCCTGCCTTGGCGTTTAACTATGCAGGATTCGGGTGGTACCGTGCAGGTAACATCTTCAAAAGCAAACAGTGCAGCAGGCGTTGTTGTTACGAAATCTCAGGATTATTTAGCTCAAGAAGACTCGCGTTTATTTAGCTTTTCGGGTGATGGGATAGTCGCTATCGAAGGAGAGCCAGTGGATATTTCACGTGAATCTAATGGAGATATGGCAATGGAATTGCAGTATCAAGTCATTGGCGATGTTGAAGCCAAAGTTGTCTTGAGTATGGGTTGTGGTGAAAACTGTAAAGGTGAGTTGGATATAACTAAAGAGTTATCCCAAAAAGAAAACCTTGGTTGGCAGACTTCACGTCTTAAGCTAAGTTGCTTTGCAGAAAAGGGCGCTAAAATGGCAATCATTAATGCACCATTTGTCTTAACTGTATCTGGGGAATTACAGCTACAGCTGCACAGCCTAAAAATTGTCAGTAATCAAGGTGATGCAAGTTGCTCGCTATAAAGCCAAGTGAGTTTTCAATGGCATCTAGAAAATAGCGGTAGGTGGGCTTGAATCACTATATTTCTAATGCAAAATAAACAGGGTAGCGATCCGGCGGTGGGGCATTTTTTAAATGCGCCTCTATATGGATTGCTGTCCTTTTCAGAGTAATTTCTTCAAAAAATCAATTTTCTTCGTGAACCCCGTCACAGAAATAAATAAAATTTTTTCCTCTACATAAAATATTGACTAGCCTCTAGTAAAGGCGTGTAGCTGTTTCATTTGTGTATTCCTCTTTTAAAGGGCTATTTCTTCGATTTGCATTCCTAGATGCCAGTGATATTGGCAATTAATTTAATTGGGCTTGCACAGGGAGGTATAAGTCTAATGATCAATGTAGATTGGGTAAAAGTCAGAAAATATATTCCTTTAAGTATTTTGATGATTGTTTTATTTAGTGATTTCGCTAATGCGTTTTTTTGGCCAAATCTATCATGGAACTTTCGTGATCGCGATCGTGATGGTTTTGTCGATTGGGTTGATAACTGTGTTTATGTTCGCAATCCAGACCAAAAAGACACAGATAAAGATGGTAAAGGTAATGTTTGCGATGCAGATGATGATAATGATGGTGTGCCAGATGGACAGGATGCCTATCCGTTGGATCCATTGCAAATAAAGTCTATGAGGTACTGCAGAAGTTATTTTAAAAAGAGACTTGTTTTAGAAAATAATAGACTTAAACAAATATATATTCCGATAGTTGATCCTAGATGTGGACCATCGAAAACCAAGGAACCTGATGCTTCGAAATTAAGATTATTGGGTTTTGATGTTAATAGAAATGGTATTAGAGACGATATTGAAAGAAAAATAAACGCAAAATTTACAGGCAGTATCAGGACGCAAGCGCGAGAAATGGCAAAGCATTATCAAAAAATACTTTCTGGTACACTCAGTCATAAACAGGTTAATCAGCAACTGACTCAGATCAATTACCTCAATGAATGTATTCAAAATAAAACCAATGCCAAGGATGGAGGGTTACAGTTTCTACTACCTGAACAACTTAGCACTGTTGCCCGCACCAGAGCTTACTTAAAAGCTGCCGCCGAAGCTTACGACAAAGGCGGCCCACCCAAGGTGAAACCCTGTGGTAGTTCGGCTAAAACTCGAAGCCAAACTGATTTAAATAGGGCTGTTGCCAGCAGCCAAGGGGGTGGGGTACTAAGCAGCAATTTAGATGCTCGGGCAAGACTTAACCCACCCAACTTAAACGGCTATGAACTTTTTTTTATTAATGGGGTTTTAAATAGTAAGAGAGCGGCAGAGAAAACTGAAAAAAAACTAGAACAGATGCTAAATCAAAAAACAGTGGCGTTGGAATACAACAGAAACCATATGCTAGGCCAGTTTTTTGATCTTTGGGTGCATAAGGTTGGTGAACTCGAGGTGGATAAAACGGGTACCCTAGGGTTTTGGCAGTTGGTTGGTGCTGTTGCATTGCCAGTTGGTAATGTACGCAAGGCT
>ENA-UZXB01003102-UZXB01003102.1-metagenome-genome-assembly--contig:-Day-2-1m-contig-3102_pt1 | contig 26054 bp, 24 predicted proteins | sample MGYA00260339_ERZ794899 | MGnify/ENA metagenome assembly ERZ794899 | reverse complement strand
CGCTTGATAATTCACAAGTGTTTACTTCAATAGAAAACGCGAAATATCTCTTGAACTATGGCCCTGAAACTGTAAGTGCAATTGAAATTTATTTAGCCCCTTTTGCTGACGAAGAAACTGTACGTTCTGAAATACAAACAGTTTTTAATAATCAAGTAACCATTAAAAATCGTATTCAATTAAATGATACATTGTATAAAATGCTGAATACGGAACATATAGCCGTTTACTTAATTTTTACCTTAATTCTCATTATTGCATTGTTTAATATAATTGGATCTATTATTATGATGATTCTAGATAAGAAAAATAATTTAGAAACTCTTTATAGTCTTGGAGCGACTTCCAAGGATTTAAGAACTATTTTCTTTTACCAAGGCATATTAATGACAGTCATTGGAGGAGCTGTAGGAATTGGTNNTTGGGACACTAATTATATGGGTGCAACAACATTTTTCTTTACTTATGATTACTAATTCTATAGCTTATCCTGTTGATTTACTGTGGATTAATATTGCTATTGTATTAGCTACTATTTTAATTTTGGGGACAATAGCCTCCAGAATCGCTTCTCAACGAATTCAAAAAATACAATTTAAAACTTAAGTGAATTGGTATTCACCAAAAACAGATGCAATTTCGTCCAAAGTAGAAAACACTTCAGAACTTAGATCGCTAGTTACCATTTTAGTTCTGAAGGGTTTAAAATCGGCAATCCCCTTAAAGTAGTTCGTGTAATGACGTCTAGTTTCCAAAACACCAAGAACCTCTCCTTTCCAGTCAATAGCCATTTGAAGGTGTCTTCTGGCAGCTTCAACACGCTCTATCATATTTATTGGCTCTAGGTGTTGACCTGTTTTCATAAAGTGTTTTACTTGTTTAAAAAACCAAGGATTTCCGATAGTAGCTCTTCCAATCATAGCCCCGTCAAGTCCGTACTTATCTCGCATTTCGATAGCGCTCTCTGGAGTGTTAACATCGCCATTTCCAAAAACCGGAATATGCATACGTGGGTTATTCTTAACTTCGGCAATAGGTCCCCAATCAGCAGTACCTTTATACATTTGTGCACGTGTTCTTCCGTGAATAGATACAGCCTTACAGCCTACGTCTTGTAGTCTCTCTGCAACTTCTACAATCTGTATAGTGTTATGGTCCCATCCCAATCGTGTTTTTACGGTAATAGGTAAATTCGTGCGCTTAACCATTTCTGCAGTAAGTTTTTCCATCAAACACACATCTTTTAAAATTCCTGCACCAGCCCCTTTACTAACAACTTTTTTTACTGGACACCCGAAATTGATATCAATAATATCTGGATTTGATTTTTCAACAATGTCAACCGCACGCAACATACTATCAATATTTGCTCCAAATATCTGTATACCAACAGGCCGTTCCTTTTCATAAATATCCAGTTTCATAGTACTTTTAGCAGCATCACGAATTAGTCCTTCACTTGAAATAAACTCTGTATATACTACATCAGCTCCCTGTTCTTTACACAATGCACGAAATGGAGGATCACTTACGTCTTCCATCGGAGCAAGTAATAGGGGAAATTCAGGAAGTTCTATAGAGCCTATTTTAACCATAAATTATTTGTAAAAATTCATTTCGTCTATATATTCCCATACCTTAAGTGGAAGTAAGGGTTTAACATTTTTACCTTCTTTGATTTGCTGACGGATAAAAGTTGACGAAACCTCTACAATAGGAGCATCAACTCTAGTTATTTTTTTTGAGTTATTTGCTAACGAAGTCGCTGAGTTTTCTGTCTTTCTTGGATACACATAAATTGGATAATTTTTTTTAATCACTTCTGAATTCTTCCATTTTGGCAATGAAATGAGATTATCCTCTCCCATGATAAGTGAAAATTTATACTCTGGGTGTTTTTCTTCAATGTATGCCAAAGTGTGAATTGTGAAATTAGGCTGAGACATATTAAATTCAATTGAGCTAGGAACTAGTTTTGGATAATCTTTTGTAGCTCTAAAAACCATTTCTAGCCGTTGATGGTTATCTAGTAATTTTTTCTTTTTTTTATGGGGACTCTGGGGAGTAACAACAAACCAAATTTGGTCTAAATCTGAATGTTCAGCTAAATGATTAGCAATAATCAGATGCCCTACATGAACTGGGTTGTACGTTCCAAAAAAAAGTCCAACCTTCATTACTCGTAGTTTAAAAAGTTACTAACATTGTCGTATGCCTCCTTTAAAGCTACTCCTAAAACATTATTTTCAATGATACAATCAAACAAAGGAGCGGTGGCAAGTTCAGCTGAGGCCTTAGCTACTCGCATATTTATTTTGTCTTGTGACTCTGTTTGTCTTTTTTTTAAACGAATTTTTAATTCATCAATACTAGGGGGTTTTATAAAAACAGCTAATGTTGATTTTGGAAAATTTCTTTTAATTCGCAATCCACCTGAAACATCAATATCAAAAATAACATGTTTTCCAAGGGCCCAAATACGTTCTACCTCAGTTTTAAGTGTTCCGTAAAAATTATCACGATAAACTTCTTCCCACTCTAAAAAATCATCTGATTTTATACGCTGTTTAAAGTCATCTATTGATAAAAAATAGTAGTCTTTTGAATCTACCTCAGATCCTCTTTTTTCACGTGAAGTTGCTGATACAGAAAACTCTAAGTTTAGTTCTTCTTGAGCTAATAGGTGTTTAACAATAGTAGTTTTTCCGGAGCCAGATGGTGCCGAAAATACAATCAGTTTCCCAGAGATTGATTTAGAGGACATTTAGTAATTGTTCTTTAATTTTTTCTAATTCGTCTTTCATTTGAACTACCAATTTTTGCATCGGAGCAAAATTTGCTTTTGATCCTATAGTGTTTATCTCTCGGCCAATTTCTTGAGTAATAAATCCTAATTTTTTGCCGTTTGATTCGCTAGAACTTAAGGTTTTTGTAAAGTATTCTAAATGGTTATAAAGTCGAACTTTTTCTTCTGTAATATCAAATTTTTCTATGTAATATACGAGTTCTTGTTCAAAACGATTTTCATCATATTTTTCCTTCAGTTCACGCACACCTTTACTTAGTCGCTCACGAACATTTTTAATACGTTCAGGATCTATTTTAAGAACTTTTTCAAGTAAGTTATTAATTATACTAACTCGTTTTTTAAAGTCAGACTCTAACACCTTCCCTTCCTCAAGTCTGTACTGAGAAATATTTTCTATTGCTTTACAAATTTCTCTATAAATATTATCCCATTCACCCTCGTCAATATCATCGCGTTCTGTGCTCATTGCATCAGGCATTTTAATAGCCATTTGTAAAAATTGTATTCTAGTTCCTGTAGATATAGCCTCTAATTGTTGGATATATTTATTTACAACCGTTGTATTTAAATTTGTATGGGTTTCTTGTCCGTTAGCTTCAACATACAATGAAAAGTCAACTTTTCCTCTGCTTAGCTTTGTGGCTATGGATTTTCGAAGGCTCAACTCTTTTGACCTGTAAACTGAAGGCATACGCATAGTAAGGTCCAAAGACTTACTGTTTAGTGATTTTATCTCAATGGAGACGGTTTTGTTTGGTAATTGAAGCACGGACTTGCCATAGCCAGTCATTGAATGTATCATTTTTTTGACTTAAAAACTTTTTTCAAAGATACTGAAAACGAATAAGTATACACAAGGAGTAAGAGATTCCTTACTGCAAACAGTCAATGTTGTAAGCATGTAAGTAAACTCTTCTCGAACTAGGACACTTGTCACAAATTATTTAAATGGGGAATGTTGTTTAAATTCTTTGATTTTAATTCGCTTAAAAAACGGTTTTATTAGCATATTAAAAAACCGATTTTTATGCTTTATGTAACAACTTAAATCAAGGGGGTTGGCACCAATTGTAGTTTTTATCTCCGAAGCTGTTCTGCCTAAATTTATAGATGACACTTGTTTTTCAATTCCAATTCTTATGTAGTCATTTAAAATACGGGGATATATTGAATGTGATTTGTTTAGATCATAGTCAAGTCCAATAAAGTGAGCATCTAGTTTATTGTCATTTACTAAGGCAGTCAAAAAGCCGACTAAACGATTTTTTAAAAAATAACCCTTGACAATAAAGTCGTTTTTTAGAAAGGTGCTTAAGTGACTATAGGTATTTAGGTTTAAAACTTGCGCATTAAAGCTAGCTTTATCAATAGTGTTTTGATATAAAGTTTGTAGTTCATATTTGTAGGCTACAAAGTCCTGTTCGGAAAAAATACGTGTTTCTAAAGTGCTGCTTACTGAGTCGGCCTTGTTTGCTTTTATGCGGTATTTTGATTTTAAGATGTCTTTGTAATCCTCAAAACTTTTCCATTCTGGTTTCAATTTAATAATCATGTTTGGCTCTACCTTGATTTCACTGTAACCAAAGTTTAAAAACTGTCGCGTATATGTTAAAGATGCCAATTTAAAATCTTTAATAAAGATTGCATGCATTGATTTAGTATTGGCCGCCACAGAATCTATAGCTGTGCCAATTTCATAATAAATATCATTTTTTGAATTATTATCTACGGAGATAATTCCATGCTCTCCACTTAAAAATACATTACCACAAAACATAATTTTTATATGTTCGTTGCAGAACAAAAAGCTTAATGCTTTTCGCAACAAAGGTGCCACTTTTATATTTTTTAACATCCCCTCTACATTTAAACTAATAACTTGTATAAGTACTAGTGCTGATGTTTTTTTTTGGGAATCAGAAATCGAGATATATTTAAATTCTATTTGTGGGTTAGAAACTTCAAAAGCCTTCAGAAATGATTTTGAAAAATAAATATTTCCATTAGTATTAATTTCCTCAAACACAATAGAATCGATTAAATCTACAGAAGGGTATAGTGTGGTAACAAATGAACTCATTTAGGTGATCGCTGGGTTGAATTTTTAGTAACCAAATATACACCTAAAAATATTAAAAGGGTTGCTATGACTTTGATAGTGCTTACAGAGTCGCTACCCATTACAACGGCAAATATTCCAGCAAAGACAGGCTGTATATAAACAAAGGTACTGACTGTTGTGGCGCTAAGTTTTTGTAATGCGAGTGGATTTAATAAATAGGTTGCAAATGTTGCGAATATCACTACAAATAGCGTTGAAAACCAAATATATGGAGTGAAACTATTCCAGTTTACAATCGAAAGTTCTTTAAAGCCAAAAGGAAGTACAAATAAACTGCCAAACAAAAATAGCCATTTAATAAATGCAAAAGGATGGTATTTATTAGTTAGTTTTTTAATCAAAATTAAGTAATAGCTGTAAGAAGCTGCATTAACCAATACTAAAAAGTTTCCTAATAAAACATGATCACGGCTATTAGTTGAGGGATTGTAAAGACTTAAAATCAAGGCTCCGGATAATCCTGCTAAAATTCCAAAAATCTTAATTCTTGTAATCTTTTCTCTTAAAATCAATGCAGATAAAACCAAGACTATAATTGGAGTGGTTACCATTATCACAGAACCATTGATAGGGGTTGTAAATTGAAGACCCTTAAAAAAGGCTAACATATTTAGAGCTACCCCAAAAAACGCAGCCATGATAAGTTTTGGAAAATCCTTACGTTCTATTTTTTCAGAAGTAGTAAATAAACTAAAAACCCAAAATAGAATACCTGCGGAAGATATACGAAATAATATGAATCCAAAAGGCTGAATATAGCCCCCATCAATTACATCATTAGCGAATGTAAAAGTAACCCCATAAAACAATTGCACCAATAATAGCGCAATAAGAGCCAATTTNNTTACTTTTCATACTCTAGAGCTTTAAGCGCATCCTGAGTGGCTTTGTCACTATTGCCAATAAATATAGTTTCATCTAAAACGAGTATAGGCCTTTTCAAAAAGGTATAATGCTCTAAAATATAGTTTTTGTAACTCTCTTCACTTAGTTTTTTTTCTTTTAGACCTAGTTTTTTATACAAATTAGCACGTTTACTAAATAGAACCTCATAACTACCAGCAAGTGTCCTTAAATACTTTATTTCGTTGGAGTTAATGGGAGTTTTTTTTATGTCTCTAAGCTCAAATTTTGGTCCTAAATTTAGCTGTTTTAAAATACGTTTACATGTGGAGCAAGTACCCAAGAAGTAAAATTTTCTCATTAAATTATTTTATTATTTTTACAAATAAAATCATTTCTTAATAAAGAACTAAATTATATCAAAAATTATATGGAATGGATCTATAACATCACACAGCAAAATAGAGAGCTTTTATTAAAATTCATGAATAAATTTTCTTTAGATCAGCTTAATCAAGTTCCAGATGGATATAAAAATTCAATTTATTGGAATATAGCCCATACGGTAGTAACTCAACAACTGTTAACCTATGGATTGAGTAATGAACCTCTTTTAATTGATGCTGAATTGGTGAATTGTTATAGAAAAGGAACAGTCTCTTCCAGTAAAGCCACTAAAAATGATTTAGAAATAATGAAGAGCCTACTTTTTTCAACAATTGAAAAAACTAATATAGATTATGAGAAAGGAAATTTCAAAAACTTCACTCCTTACACTACTTCTTTAAGAATAACTCTTTCTTCAATTAAGGAAGCGATTAGTTTTAATGCATTTCACGAGGGAATCCACCTAGGATATATATTATCAATGAAGAATTGTTTATTGGTAGAAGAGTGAAAAACTATTACAGCTTCATTTTTTTCATGTAATTACGTTATTAATTAAATTATTCGCATTAAAATACATAATTATTAATTTATTACTTAATTCTACACTTTTAATTATCAAATATAAAATAATAGTGCATTATTTTTAAAGATATTATATATTTGTCCTTATAGATATTCAACATCCTTAAGACATTAATATGGAAGATAAAATTAAAAATTTTTTAGATCTAGTTAAAGAAAGAAATGGCCATGAAGCTGAATTTATTCAGGCAGTAGAAGAAGTCGCTGAAACAGTCATCCCTTATATCGTACAGCATGATATTTATCACGGTAAAAATATTTTATTAAGGATGGTTGAACCAGAGAGGGTAATCACCTTTCGTGTAAATTGGGTAGATGATACGGGTGAAATTCAAGTAAATCGAGGTTATCGTGTTCAAATGAACTCAGCAATTGGCCCATACAAAGGGGGGCTCAGATTCCATCCAACTGTTACTATGAGTATCTTGAAATTTTTAGCATTCGAGCAAGTATTCAAGAATAGTTTAACAACCCTTCCAATGGGTGGTGGCAAAGGAGGTAGTGATTTTGATCCCAAAGGCAAAAGTGATAACGAAATTATGAGATTTTGCCACGCATTCATGAGTGAACTATTTCGACACATAGGCCCTAACACTGATATTCCTGCTGGAGATATTGGAGTTGGAGGTCGCGAAATAGGATTCCTTTTTGGAATGTATAAAAAATTAAAAAACGAATTTACTGGAGTTCTTACGGGAAAGGGGATGACGTGGGGAGGCTCTCTTATACGTCCGGAAGCTACAGGCTATGGAAATGTATATTTTGCAGAAAAAATGTTACAATCAAATGGAAATAGCTTTGAGGGAAAAACAGTTGTTATATCTGGATCTGGTAATGTTGCTCAATACGCAGCTGAAAAGACAAATCAACTTGGAGGTAAAGTTATCACACTGTCTGACTCATCAGGCTATATTGTAGATTATGATGGTATTGATGAAAGAAAACTTGCATTTGTAATGGAACTAAAAAATGTTAAAAGAGGTCGGATCAGCGAGTATGTTAAAAAATATCCAAGTGCCAAGTATGTTGCAAATAAAACTCCTTGGGAGATTAAGTGCGATGTAGCTTTGCCTTGCGCCACACAAAATGAACTTCATGGTAAGGATGCTGACCTGCTTCTAAAAAATGGCTGTATATGTGTAAGTGAAGGTGCTAATATGCCTTCTACCAAAGAAGCAATTTATAAATTTCATGAAGCTAAGATTTTATTCGCACCAGGAAAAGCGTCTAATGCCGGTGGAGTTGCAACTTCAGGCTTGGAAATGACCCAAAACTCATTACGCTACAATTGGACAAGAGCTGAAGTTGATGAAAAATTAAAAGATATTATGTCAAACATCCACGATGCCTGTATTAAATATGGAAAGGATGAAAGTACAGGTTATATAGACTACGTGAAAGGGGCTAATATTGCTGGTTTTGTAAAAGTTGCAGATGCTATGTTGGCTCAAGGAGTTGTTTAGTCAACTTAAGATTTATAAACAAAAAAGCTTTCAGTAAATGAAAGCTTTTTTGTTTATACACAATAATGGTTATTTTCTCGTTACTAATAAATATATTTGATATCAATTAGTATTTTCGTGAGGACACATTCGTATATTTTGATTTGTATTTTTTCTTTTTCCACTTATTTGTGGGGTCAAAGTTATGATACCAATTGGAAAGGGTATTTTTCATTTTTAAATATTAAAAAAGTTGTCCAAGCAGAAAATAAATTTTATGCGGCNNTCTGAAAATGCTTTATTTTCATATGATAATCAAAATAACCAGCTCAATACTATTACGACTGTTAACGGGCTTTCAGGAGAATTAATTTCTACCCTACATTACAGTTATGAATACCAACTTCTATTGATAGGCTATGAAAATGGTCTGATTGAAGTTTACAGTGAATCAGATCAAGAAATACTTAAAGTTGTGGATATTATTAATAAAGTAACAATCCCGCCTTCTCAGAAAAAGATCAATCACTTCAACGAATTTAATTCTCTAATTTATATAGCAACTGATTATGGAATTTCAGTTTATAATCTTGAGGGTTTAGAATTTGGAGACACCTATTATATTGGATCAAATGGAAGTCAAATACCAGTGACTCAAACTGCTATTTTTAATAATGAAATTTATGCCTCATGTAGATCAAATAATGGAATAAAGAAAGCAAATCTTTCAAACTCAAACTTAACAGACTTTCAGTTATGGAGCTCAATTACTACAGGAAACTTTGAATCAGTCATTGTTTCGGCGTCTAGTATATATGCTGTAAATTCATCAAATACAATTTTTGAAATTAATGGAATAACTTTAAATACTTTATTTAATTTTTCACAGCCAGTAGTTGAAATAAACACATCTGAAACGACATTATTGGTAACCACCAACTCTAAAGTATATCAATATGTTTCAGGCTTTAATTTGGTGAACACATATTCTCTTCCAACTGAGTTAAATACATTATTTACTTGTGCTTTGATAATAGGTACAGATGTATATATAGGAACCAAGAATCATGGCATTCTTAAACCAGATTCTTTAGCTGTTTTCGGATATGAAGAAATTCATCCTGATGGCCCATTAAAAAACACCCCCTTTTCGCTAACTTACGAATATGGAAATTTATGGGTTACTTTCGGTGAATATTCAATATTTTTTAATCCTTCCCCTTCTCGTAATTATGGCATCAGTAACTACGTAGACATGAACTGGCACAATACAACTTATGACAGCATTCAACAAGCAACAAGCAAAACAGTTTCAAATTTAAATGCTATTTCTGTTAATCCATTAAATCCAGATCAAGTTTTTGTAAGTTCTTTTTCTCATGGTCTTTTAAATTTTCAAAAAGATGAGTCAATCACTCTCCTAGACGAGAGTAATAGTAGCTTAGAGTCTTTGGTATTGCCGGGAAGCCCTAATTATAAAAGTATACGTATCTCAGGTTCTACTTTTGACTCAGATGGAAATTTATGGGTTTTAAATTCTAAGGTTGATAATGCACTAAAGAAATTTAACCCGTCTAGTTCAAGCTGGATCTCTTACGACTTTTCTAATATTATTTCAGATCCTATTAATGAAGAACTTGGTTTTAGTGAAGTCGTAACCGGATCAGGCCAAACTAAGTGGATTGGCTCTTACAACAAAGGCTTGATAGGTTTTAACGAATCAGGAATGTTATTGAAAAATATTTCAGATGAAGAAGTATCAAACCTACCCACAACAGCTATAAAATCACTTGCATTAGATAAAAACAATGTACTATGGATAGGGACTTATAGGGGTCTCAGAGTACTTTACAATACCTCTAACTTTTTTAGCAACAATTCAGTAAGAACAGAACCAATAATTATTATTGAAGATGGTCTTCCTAAAGAACTTTTAGCACAACAGTTTATAACAGACATCATTGTAGATGGATCTAACAATAAGTGGGTATCTACGGCTGATGCTGGAGTATTTTACCTTTCTGCAAGTGGTCAAAACACCATTTATCAGTTTACAAAAGAAAACTCCCCACTACCTTCAAACGGGGTAAACGACATGGCTTTAGATTCAGAGAATGGAGTAGTTTACTTTGGAACCAGTAGAGGACTGGTTGCCTTCAATACTGGAGGTTCTAGTACAAGTTCGTCGCTCAAGGATGTGTATATATATCCAAACCCTGTACGCCCTGATTTTAATATCTCAGAAGATAAGATTAAGATTAAAAATATTAGTGAAAATGTTAATATTAAAATTACAGACATTGAAGGTAATCTTGTTGCGGAAGCTCAGTCAAATATAAATCTAAGGTATAGAGGCTATAATTTAGAAATTGACGGAGGAATAGCTTACTGGAATGGTAAAAATTTAGCAAATAAAAATGTCTCTTCAGGTGTTTATGTAGTTCTTTTTTCTGATTTTGATACGTTCGAAACAAGAGTTTCCAAAATAATGATCATACGCTAATGTTGGTATCTACTAAAGCGATTGTTATATCAAAAATAAAATATAATGACAGCGATCTTATTGTTAAATGCTATACAGCATCTTTGGGGATTAAAAGTTATATTATTAGAAATGCGTTAAAATCTAAAAGAGTCAAAATTAAACCTGCTTATTTCCAGCTTTTATCTCTAATTCAAATAGAAGCTGATCACAAAGACTCTAGAACTTTACATTATTTAAAAGAAGTTAGGTTGTACAAACCTTACGATTCATTGCATACAAATATTTTCAAGTCAACAGTTCTATTATTTCTTTCAGAAATATTGTCAATGATTTTAAATGAAGAAGAAGCTAACCTTCCTTTATTTGAATATATTGAAACAACTTTATTGTGGTTTGATACAATAGAAAACACAAGTATATTTCACCATCAATTTTTAATGGGGTTAACTAAGTTTTTAGGTTTTAATCCAGATATTCAAAACAGTGAATTACCATTTTTTAATTTGCAAGAAGGTAAATTTCAAGCTCATCTTCAGAAATATTGTGTTACAAATAAAAATTTAGATTTGTTAAAACCTTTTTTGGGCACTAAATTTGATACAAATTTATCAATTGAACTAAGTTCTGTACAAAAGCATGAGCTTCTCAACATGATCTTAGTGTATTATAAATTACATTTACAGAGCTTTAGAACCCCTAAATCGCTGACCGTTTTAAGCCAAGTTTACAGTTAAATATGACTAATTATTTTTTTAAACTTTTTACACTTCTATTTCTTACGAGTTCTGCGCAACAAGTTGTTGTAGCTGATAAACTAAGTAAGGATCCAATCCCTGGAACGATGGCTTCCAATTATATAAATACTAAATCTTCAGTATCAGATTTTGATGGGTATATTGATGTAAAAAAATTTACAGATTTTGAGAAAATTTACTTTGTACACACATCTTACAATAAGATTTCAATACGGAAATCATTGGTTAATGATACGGTTTTTCTTACACCTAAATCAACCAGCTTAAACGAAGTTATCATATCAGCATCTAAGTTTGCTCAAACTAAAAAAGAGGTACCCCACAGTGTTATTAGCATAAATTCAAATGAAATTCAGCTTTCTAATCCACAAACAAGCGCAGACTTGTTACTTAACAGTGGCAGCGTTTTTGTTCAAAAAAGTCAATTAGGAGGTGGAAGCCCCATGATTAGAGGTTTTTCTACCAATAGACTTTTAATTACTATTGATGGTGTTCGGCTAAATAATGCAATCTTTAGGGGGGGAAACGTTCAAAATATAATCTCAATAGACCCATTTAACATCGAAAAAACAGAGGTTATATTAGGCTCTGGATCTGTGATTTATGGTAGTGATGCCATTGGTGGAGTGATGAATTTTTACTCTACAACCCCTAGGCTATCACAGTCCCTATCACCCAATTTAACTTCTCGAAGCATAATACGCTATTCTTCTGCAAATAATGAAAAGACAGCTCATTTAGATTTTAATTTAGGGTTTCAGAAATGGGGATTTCATAGTAGTATCAGCGTATCAGATTTTGGGGATTTAAAAATGGGTAAGTATGGCCCCAAAGATTATTTAAGTTCTTACTATAGTGAAAGTCTTAATGGTCAAGATATGATGACACCTAATACAACTCCGAGAATACAGAAGTTTACTAACTTTAATCAAATACATCTTGCTCAAAAGGTAATTTATAAATTAAGTGATTTTGTTCAGTTTGATTTTGGATTACATTATTCTACTACATCAGATTACCCTAGATACGATCGATTATCAACTTTTGATAATGACGGAATTTTAAAATATGCAGAGTGGAGTTATGGCCCTCAGGATTGGTTATTAGCAAATGTTTTAATAACTAAATTTAGTGAAGGCTCCAGATGGTATGATAAATTAAAAATGTCATCTGCATATCAAAATTTTAAAGAGAGTCGGATTAATAGAAAATTTAATTCTGACAATAGAAAAATTAATACGGAGAATGTAGACGCCCTTTCTTTTAATATAGATTTCAGCAAAAGAATAACAGATAAATCTAATTTCTCTTATGGTGCGGAGTACATACATAATAAAGTACGATCTAAAGCTCGCTCACAAAGTGTTGCTTCAAACGCTTTAGGGATAATTGCTTCTCGTTTTCCTGATCAATCTAAATGGGAAACTATGGCCGTATATTTAAGTCATAAATATAAACCAAACACAAGCTTAACAGTACAGTCAGGGATAAGATATAACTATGTGACTATCGATGCTGATTTAACAGCAAATAATTCATTCTATATTCCTCCGTTTGTCAATGCAAGCCTGGAGACTAGTGCGATAACGGGTAATTTAGGTTTCAGTTGGAACCCTAACTCTAATATTACCTGGAAGTTAAATACAACAACAGCTTTTAGGGCACCAAACATCGATGATATTGGTAAGTTGTTTGACTCGCAAAACGGCATAGTAGTAGTTCCTAATCGGAATCTAAAGCCAGAATATGCCTACAGCGTTGAACTTGGTTTAAGTATAAAATTTTTAGAAGATATTGCTTTAGATGTCTCTGCATATTATACTCATTTAAAAGATGCTTTAGCCCGTAAGCCCTTTACTGTAAATGGACAAACACAGATACTATACGATAACGAATTAAGCGAGATATACGCAATTCAAAATGCATCTAAGTCTAGGATTTATGGATTTGAAGCAGGAATAAAAGTTCGCTTTTCTGATGAATTCAAGTTAACCTCACAGTATAGCTACGTTCAGGGGGTACAAGAAGATACATCAGGGATAGAGTTACCAGTGCGTCATGTAGCTCCCTCGTTTGGAAATACACATTTGATTTGGAAGCGCAATAATTTGCAGCTCGATGGCTTTATAAGCTATAATGGGACTTTAGGAAGTTCAGATATTTCAAATGAGTTAGCGGACTATTTATTTGCCCTTGATAGTGACGGCAATCCTTATGCGCCTTCATGGTATACACTTAATGTCAGAACACGCTTTGATTTAAATAGCTCAGTTTCTTTTGTAGGTACCTTAGAAAATATAACAAACCAACGCTACAGAACATATTCATCTGGAATTACATCTCCAGGAACTAATTTTATTGCAGCGATTACATATAAGTTTTGATAATGTATCAAGCTAAAAAAACCTATACTGTTGAAGAAGCTTTAGTTAAGCTTCAAAAATATTGTGCTTACCAGGATCGTTGCCATAGAGAAGTAGAACAGAAACTCAAACAAATGCACATGATTCCGGAGGCTATTGAACGGGTCATTGTAGATTTAATTCAAGACAATCACTTAAATGAAGAGCGGTTTGCTAAAGCCTACGTTAGAGGAAAATTTAGTATAAAAAAATGGGGAAAGGTTCGTCTGACCTTAGAGCTCAAACAGCGACAGATTTCTCAGTATGTTATTAAAACCGCCTTGGCAGAAATTGACCCTGAAGAATACCTACAGACATTTCATAAATTAGCTGAAAAAAAAGCTCTAAATATGTTCGAATCAAATCCGTTTAAAAGAAAGAAAAAATTAGCGGATTACCTAATATATAGGGGCTGGGAATCACACATGGTTTATGACAAAGTAAACGCACTTATTAACTAATCCATTTTTAAACTTAAAACGAATATTTAATTCCTGCCAAGACATTCCCTTTAGGCATTGGAACTAATCCCGTTTCATTATATTCAGCATTGAAAATATTATTACCAATAATTGATAGTTCAAGATCTGAAATAGTTAAAGTCGCTTGTACATCTACCACACTGTAGCTAGTTCCAGACGATCGTTCTGCAAATTTATAGATAATACTTTGCGATAAGTTTTTCATAAATTGGGATCGAACCGTTGCCGTGAAATGATGCGTCAATGAATTGACAACATACTTAGAATAGGCAGCCTTTATGTCGTTTAGGTTTTCATCTAAATACGTATATCCTAAACTAATATTTTGAGCGAATAACCCGGACTTAAACTGTGAAGACAAATTTAATTCTGCACCTGTAGAGCTTAAGCTCTTTAAGTTTGTAGCTTCCCATTTATCGTCTTCATTTTCTCTAGTATAATCAATCAAGTTGTCAGAGGATCTGTTAAAGATTGCGACGTAAGCATTAAAGTTTATACCGAAATATTTTAATCCAATTTCTTCAGAAAGTGCTTTCTCAGGAACTAATTTTTCGTTTCCTAAATCGTTTGGTCCGACATAATACAAGTCAGTATATGTTGGCACCCTATACGTGTAACCAATATTGGCATAAGCCTTAAGTTTATCGTTAATAGCATATCCTATATCGACACCTGGAAAGGCATGAAATTTAAAGTCCGTAAAGTAGTTTACGGATACTCCTGGGGTAATATCTAAGGAGTTATTTGCGATAGAAAACCGGTGTTCAACGAACAAATTAGCCATTACTCGTTCTCGCTCCCCCAAATTAGTACTGGTCATAAACACTTTAGCTACATCTATTCCAACACCACTAATACCAGCACTGGAAGAATACGAAGCATTAACTTGCATCCCTAATTTATTTGAAATATGTAAGTTTCTATAAACCTCAGGGTTCTCTCGAATGTATAGGTACATGTCTTGATTTCGCTTCCAATAAGCACGAGGTGTGATTTTTAATTTTTCAGTTTTAATCCTTGTAGATAGCCCTAAAAGACTGCTTTGAGTTTCTTCATATTGGTCAGGCGCATCGACATTGTAAAATTGATTAGCACCAAATTTTCGCTCAGTAAAATAACCAATCATTTCTATAGGATTTGCATTAGTCTTGAATCGTCCTTTTATAAAATAATTTTGATTTTTAAAATCAGTATTATAGCGATAACCATCTGAAGTATTAACAGAAGCATGCCCTATAACGGTAGAACCGCTTAGCTCTGCTCCCAGGGTTCCCGACACTTGCTGCTGTTCGTAAGATCCTAACTTATAGCTTACGGAATTTATACGATCGGTATTGGATTTAGTAACAATATTAATCGCGCCTGTAAAGGCATTCTGTCCAAAAATACGTGCCGCAGGTCCTTTTATGATTTCAACCCGCTCAATCACTTCTAGCGGCAGAGCCATATTTAATGTGTGGTGACCAGTTTGAGGGTCTTCCACTTTTACACCATCAATTAAAAGTAGTGTTTGATCAAAACTCCCGCCGCGAATATATAAATCAGACTGCATACCATTGACCCCTTGACGTCTGACATCGATTCCTGCCTCTTGTTGTAGAAGTTCAGCTAGATTAGTTGCTGGGCTTTCTCGTATATCCTTTGATGAAACAACTGTAATAGTTCGTGAGTTTTCTTTAAATGGAAGTTCAATTCTAGCTGAAGTAATCGTTATAGAATCTAATGCTTGTCCTTCCATAATATTTTGAGCTAATGTATTTTTGTGTAAAAAAATACTTACAATAAAAAGCAGTAAATAGAGTCTAGTCCTCATATTTTTTAATTTTGTTTAATCAGATTTATTTTGCAAATATAGAAATACGAATGACACCTCAATTAACAATTCATTAAAAATACTACATAATTTTATTTACTAAAAAAGAGTAAATAGTATAAAAATAGTGCGTATTTTTATTTTACTCAGACGTCAAATACGCTACCTTTATACCATGTTTGCTCTTGTTGATTGTAATAACTTCTACGCTTCTTGCGAGCGGGTTTTCAACCCTGCTTTGCGCCAAAAGCCGATCGCTATTTTGTCGAATAATGACGGTTGTGTTATTGCACGAAGTGATGAGGCGAAGGCACTAGGGTTACCCATGGGCGCACCTGCTTTTAAATATAAAGAGTTTTTTAGAGCCAATAATATTCAGTTATTTTCGTCTAATTATCCACTTTATGGTGATATGAGTAGTCGAGTAATGCGAATTCTAGAACAATTTTCACCAGATGTAGAAGTTTATAGTATTGATGAAGCATTTTTACAACTAAACGGCTTTGAGCGTCATAATCTTCATCAGTATGGTACACAGATGCGACAACGCATCCTAAAATGGACAGGTATTCCCACTTGTGTTGGGGTTGCTCCAACTAAAGCCCTAAGTAAGGTAGCGAATAAGATTGCTCGTAAATTTCCAAAAGAAACAGGAGGAGTCTATATAATTGATAGCGAAGAGAAACGTATTAAAGCCTTGAAGTGGACTCAGCTTAAAGATGTTTGGGGTATAGGTCCGGCGTTGAACAAGCGACTTTCTGCTAAGCAATGCAAAACCGCTTATGATTTTGTTCAGCTCTCTGATATGTGGGTGCGTAAGGCCTTTTCAATTACAGAGTGGAAATTAAAAAAAGATTTAGAAGGAATTTCTAAAATAGGTCCAGAAACGATTAAGAACAAACGCGCAATTGCAACAACTCGAAGTTTCGAATCTACGATAAAAGATCTAGAAGATCTTAAGGAGCGCATTTCAACTTTTGCTTGTAGTGGAGCTGAAAAACTTCGAAGGCAAGGGTCCAGCTGCCACATGATGTTTATTTTTTTACGAAGTGATTATCATAAAAAAAATTCAGAACAGTACCGAGCCAGTATCATGGTTAATATTTCATTTCCAACCAATTCTAGTTTGACTCTAAGCGCGAATGCAGTAAAAGCAGTGGCTTCTATTTATAAAAAAGGAATTCAATATAAAAAAGCAGGGGTCATCCTCACAGGTATTGTTCCAACTAATAATCACCAACTACAATTGTTCAACAGTGAAAACCCAAAGCATTTACCGCTGATGCGTACGATTGATCTCATTAACAAAAAGTATCATACACCAAAGTTAAAACTAGGTAATCAAGATTTAAAGCGCACCTGGAAAATGCGTCAAGAACACCTGTCCCCTCGTTATACAACTAATTTAAAAGATATAATAACTGTCCAATGTCTATAAAAACTACAACTCCCCTCACTTTCTTTACTCCTGAAAATGTTAATACGCTAGGGGCAGTCTATTTTGATACAGGAATCTCTGCAGGGTTCCCTTCACCAGCAGAGGATTTTAAGCAGGAACGTTTGTCGCTAGACAACGAGCTTATCAAGAACAAAGAAGCAACTTTCTTTGCACGTGTTAGTGGACAATCAATGGTAGATGCAGGCCTTAATGACAATGATCTTTTAGTGATAGATAGAAGTCTCTCTCCAGCGCATAATAAAATAGCTGTTTGCTTTTTAGATGGAGAATTCACTGTCAAGCGACTCCGGGTTAAAAACGATGAAGTTTGGTTGCAGCCAGAAAATAAAAATTATCAAGCCATACAAATAACAGAAGCGAATGACTTTGTAATATGGGGCATCGTTACCAATGTAATTAAAAAGGTGTAGTATTTAAAGTTCTTTTCGAAGCCTAGCAACTGGAAGATCTAGTTGTTCGCGATATTTAGCAATAGTTCTTCGTGCTATTGGATAGCCTTTTTCTTTTAAAAGAAGAGCTAACTTTTCGTCAGTAAGCGGTTTTTTCTTGTCTTCTTCACGAATGATTGTTTCTAAAATACTTTTTATCTCTCTAGTTGAAACTTCTTCACCTTTATCATTAGTCATAGACTCACTAAAGAATTCTTTAATTAATTTAGTCCCGTAAGGAGTGTCTACATATTTACTATTAGCAACTCTCGAAACTGTTGAAATATCCATTTCGATTTTATCTGCAACATCTTTTAGAATCATAGGTCTTAGCTGCTGATCATCACCTGTTAGGAAATAATTTTCTTGATAATACATAATAGTACTCATTGTGACAAAAAGTGTTTGTTGCCGCTGTTTAATAGCATCTATGAACCATTTGGCAGCATCTAGTTTTTGTTTTATAAATAATACTGCTTCTTTTTGAGATCTTGTTTTTTCTTTGGATGCCTTGTAGCCTTTAAGCATTTCGTTATAAGGCTGAGAAACATGCAGCTCGGGGGCATTCCTGCCGTTAAGTGTTAATTCTAATTCTCCTTCAACAATACTAATTGTAAAATCAGGAACGACATGTTCAATAGAGCGTGTATTGTTAGATAAAGAGCTTCCCGGCTTTGGATTCAAACGTTCGATTTCTAAAATTGCGTCACGTAACTGAACTTCTGTTACATCGAACTTTTGTATTAGTTTTTGATAATGCTTTTTAGTAAACTGTTCAAACCCAGATTTGATAATGTCTCTCGCAAGACTCGTACTAGGAGTTTGAGTCTTACGCTCTAATTGAATAGCTAAACACTCTTGAAGATTTCTGGCACCAACTCCGGCAGGATCTAACTGATGGACTATTTTTAGGGCAGATTTAATTGCTTTTTCATCAGTGTAAAAATTTTGAGTAAATGCTAAATCATCCATAATATCCAATAGTGGACGGCGAATATATCCACTATCGTCAATGCTGCCAATCAAAAACTCAGCAATTTGGTATTGATCTTTTTCTAAAGAAAATGTATTTAGTTGATTTATAAGAAGCTGAGTAAAGGAGCTCCCTGAAGCAAAAGGCATCGTTTTTTGTTCATCATCTACACTATGGTTATTGGCATTTAGCCGATATTCAGGGATTTCATCATCACTGAGATAGTCATCTAGGTTGATGTCTTCAGAAAGTGTTTCTTGGCTTTCGATATCATTTGATTGAAACTCGTCTTCATAATTATCTTCTTGCTCTTTACCACTTTCAAGTGCTGGATTTTCTTCAAGCTCTTGTTTTAGACGTTGCTCAAAGGCTTGAGTAGGAAGCTCAATCAATTTCATTAGCTGAATCTGCTGTGGAGATAGTTTTTGTGATAACTTATATTGTAGAAATTGCTTGAGCATTAATTATTTCTTGAATTTAAATTTAACTGAGCTCTGATTTTTTAAGCTTTTTATAAAAATAAGAAAAAAAGATTATAGAGTAAGTTTCGTGCACTATTGTTTTAAAACTCTGCGCTAAGAGGGGTTCGAGGGAAAGGGATTACGTCTCTAATATTCCCCATTCCTGTAGCAAACATGACGAGCCTTTCAAATCCGAGACCAAATCCAGAATGCACAGCTGTCCCATACTTTCTTAAATCTAAATACCACCAAAGATCTTCTTCAGGTATATTTAATTCTGCCATTTTATCTTTTAAAATATCTAGGCGTTCTTCTCGCTGAGACCCTCCAACAATTTCTCCAATTCCTGGAAATAGGATATCCATAGCCCGAACTGTTTTTCCATCTTCATTTAAGCGCATATAAAAAGCCTTGATTTTAGCTGGGTAATCAAATAAGATAACAGGACATTTAAAATACTTCTCTACCAAAAACCGTTCATGTTCACTTTGTAAATCAGAACCCCACTCACCGATTATATATTTAAATTTCTTCTTTTTATTCGGTTTAGAGTTTCGTAAAATCTCTATGGCTTCTGTATAACTTACTCTTTTAAAGTTGTTATCCACAACAAAGCGAAGTTTTTCTGTTAGAGACATTGCTGCACGTTCATTTTGAGGCTTAGATTTGTCCTCTTGCTCTAACCGTTGTTCCAAAAAAGTAAGGTCCTCTATATTATTATTTAAGATGTAGCTAATCACATATTTCATGAAATCTTCTGCTAGATCCATGTTACCCGCTAAATCCATAAAAGCAACTTCGGGTTCGATCATCCAAAACTCTGATAAATGTCGAGAAGTATTTGAGTTTTCAGCTCTAAATGTTGGGCCAAAAGTATAAACTTTCCCAAGTGCCATAGCATAAGTTTCTGCTTCAAGTTGACCAGATACAGTTAGATTTGTTTCTTTTCCAAAAAAATCTTTCGAGTAATCAACCATTCCGTCTTCATTAAGAGGTGGGTTTTTTGGGTCCAAGGTTGTTACTCTAAACATCTCACCAGCTCCTTCAGCATCACTTCCAGTAACTATTGGCGCATGCATATAATAAAATCCATTTTTATTAAAATATGAATGAATTGCAAAAGATAGTGAGGAACGAAGTCGCATGACAGCACTGAACGTATTTGTTCTTGCGCGTAAATGTGATTGTTCTCTTAAAAATTCTAAGGAATGGCGTTTTGGCTGTAAAATAGTTTTAGAAACCTCTTCAGGATTGGCATCTCCTAAGATTTCTAAAGAACTAACTTGCACCTCCACCGACTGTCCTTTACCCAGACTTTCAACCAAGCTTCCTTTGATGTGTACGGCGGCACCAGTTGTAATACGTTTTAGCAATTTCTCATCCATACTTTCAAAATCTACAACACATTGAATATTTTGAAGACAAGACCCATCATTTAGTGCAATAAATCGGTTCGCTCTAAATGTTCTAACCCATCCTTTTAATTCAATATTGATGTGTTTTTGCCCGTGAGTTAGTAAATTCGCAATGGAGGGGATGGTCATAAGTATATTTTTTGATAGTGCAAATATAAAATTTTAAGCTAAATTATAATCTTCTGTTTTTGTCTTCTTGACGAGGCTCTTCTTCAGGTATAATATTTAAAGTAGGTTTTTTTAATATCTTTTTGTTAGCGATGCTACGTTCAAGTGATAGTAATAGACAAGGTAATAGTAATAAGTTAGCCAGCATTGCTAGTAAAAGAGTTGCAGAAATCAAGATACCTAACGCTACAGTACCTCCAAAATTAGATGTGACGAAAACTGAAAATCCAAAGAACAAGACAATCGATGTGTAGAACATACTAACCCCAGTCTCTCTAAGCGCAGCGAACACTGACTTTTTAATCGCCCATTTGTTTGCTAGCAGCTCTTGTCTGTATTTAGCTAAAAAGTGAATCGTATCATCTACAGAAATTCCAAACGCAATACTAAAAACTAATATAGTGGAAGGTTTTATTGGTACCCCGAAATAACCCATCATTCCTGCTGTGATCAGTAGTGGAAGTAGGTTAGGGATCAATGAAATAATAATCATTCGAAATGAGCGAAACATATAAGCCATAAAAAGAGAAATCAAAAATATAGCTAAAGCTAAAGACAAGATTAAGTTTCTAACTAAATATTTTGTCCCTTTTTGAAATAGATATGCTTTACCGGTAAGAGATATGTCGTAGCGTTCTTTAGGAAATAACTTATCAATTTCTGAAATAATATTTTCTTCAATTCGCTCCATTTTATCAATTCCAGTATCCTTCATGAAAGATGTAATGCGCGCATAACGCCCTGTGCTGTCTACAAAGTTCTTTAGTAAATCAACATCTGAAGATGCATTCTTTGCATAGGGCAGAATGAAGTTATTTTCTTGTGCTGTTGGAAGCTGGAAATATTTAGGATTACCATTATAATATGCTTGTTTAGAATATTTAACCAAACTAACTACCGATATTGGTTTTGACAGTTCTGGAATTTCAACTATTAAATTTTCTAGTTTGCTCATTCGTTTCAAGGTAGTTAGTTTCATCACCCCTTTTTTACGTTTTGTGTCAATAAAGATTTCTAGTGGCATTACCCCATTGAATTCACTTTCATAAAATTCTATATCGCTGTAGAACTCTGCTGTTTTTGGCATATCCTCAATGAGACTTCCAGTTGCTTTTATTTGAAATATTCCAATTATACTAACAGCAAGCAAGATCACAGCTGATGAGTAAATAGCAATATTATGGTGTTTAACGGTCCGGTCAATCCAATCTCCTAATTGATTAATCCATTGCTTGTTTAAGTGTTGTAAATGCCTCTCTTTAGGGATTGGCATAAAACTATATATGATTGGGATAATAAATAAGCATAGTAAAAAAATAGCTATAATACTTAGGGAAGCCACGATACCAAACTCGGTTAATAATTTACTTTGAGTTATAATAAAAGTTGCAAAACCAGAAGCAGTAGTCACGTTTGTCATCAAGGTTGCGTTTCCAACTTTAGAAATGACACGCTGAAGTGATTTAGCTTTGTTACCATGTTTATTAACTTCATGCTGATATTTATTGATTAAGAAAATACAGTTAGGGATTCCAATAACGATGATTAAAGGAGGAATTAGTGCTGTAAGAGCAGTTATTTCGTATTCTAGGAAACCTAATATCCCAAAGGTCCACATCACTCCAATAATGACAACAGTCATAGATATAAAAGTAGCTCTGTATGACCTGAAAAAGAAAAAGAAAATAAGCGAAGTGACCAGAATAGCAGCCATGATAAATACGCTAATCTCGTCTACAATATTTTGAGAGTTAAGCGTGCGTACATAGGGCATCCCTGAAACTCTAACATCAAGGTTATATTTATCTTCAAAATCTTTTACTCTAGGAATTAATTGCTCTAAGACAAATGCCTTTCGCTCAGGAGTATTGACAATTGCTTTTTTGAGGTATATAGCGCTTCTGATCGCTTCAGAATCTTTGTTGAATAGTATATTGTCGTAAAAAGGATATTGCTCAAATAGAGCTTTTTTAAGTTTATTTAGTTCGAGCTGAGATTTTACCGAGTCTGTAATAAAAGGAACGAGGTCAAACTGTTTTTTTGATTTATTTTTCACAAGCTTTTGGAGGTCCTTGATCGCAATAACTGCCTCTACACTAGGGTTATCATTAAAGCTTTTCGAAAAATCATTCCAGGCATTTAATTTATTTACAGTTAGTAATGTACTGTCTTTAACGCCCATCACAATTAAATTACCTTCTTCCCCAAAGATATCTAAGAAGTTGTTATATTCAATATTGATTGGGTGATCATCTGGAAGCAAGTTCGCCTCAGTATATGTGAAACGCATTTTGTTCCACTGAAGACCAAAGAGTACAGTCGTAAGGACGACTAGAAATAAAATTATGAATCGATTCCTGAGAATGAGCCTGGCAGCTGTTTCCCAAAATCCAATTGAAAAGAGTTTAAACATAGCAATTTTAATGCCGCTAAAGTAAATAAAATGAATTTAAAACATAAAGATTAGCTAGTCAACTTCCCATAAAGAAAAGTTAAAAACTATACTGTAAGAATTTCTTTTTCTTTTTTAGAATAAAGATCATCTACTTTTTTGACATAAGAGTCTGTTAGTACTTGGACGTCCATTTCAGCATTTTTTTGGACGTCTTCGGATGTGTCCTCTGATTTTTTAATATCTGTATTGGCTTCTTTTCTTGCAGATCGAATTGAGATTTTTGCTTCTTCAGCTTCTGATTTAGCTTGTTTTGCTAGCTCACGGCGGCGCTCTTCAGTTAAGGGGGGTACGCTAATGATAATTGTTTCACCATTGTTCATTGGATTAAAGCCTAAGTTGGCAATCATTATTGAGCGTTCTATTTCTTGTAACATTCCTTTTTCCCACGGCTGAACAGTTATTGTCCTACCGTCAGGGGTATTAACATTTGCAACTTGAGTTAGAGGGGTCTGGGAGCCATAATAATCAACCATTACGCTTCCTAGCATAGCTGGACTTGCTTTTCCTGCACGTATATTCACAAATTGTTTTTCTAGATGTCTTAACGCACTTACCATTAATTCTTTTGCACTTTCTAATATAAAATCTATCTCTTCGCTCATTTTAAACGCTTTAAATATCTAAGTATTTTAACTCACTGTAGTTCCAATGGTATCACCAGCTACGATTTTAAGAAGATTGCCGTTAGTATTCATGTCAAACACAATAATTGGCAAATCATTTTCTTGACTTAATGTGAAAGCCGTAGTATCCATTACCTTTAAACCCTTTTGGAGAACATCTTTAAAGCTAATACTATCAAATTTAACGGCAGTTTTATCTTTTTCAGGATCTGCACTGTAAATTCCATCAACTCGTGTTCCTTTCAGAATTACATTAGCTTCAATTTCAATAGCTCTCAAAACAGCTGCTGAATCTGTTGTAAAATATGGATTTCCTGTGCCGCCTCCAAAAATAACAACACGTCCTTTTTCCAAATGTCTAATAGCACGGCGTCGGATAAACGGCTCTGCAACTTCATTAATTTTTATAGCTGACTGAAGACGTGTTGGGACTCCAACATTTTCTAAAGCGCTTTGCAAGGCCAATCCGTTAATGACGGTCGCTAGCATTCCCATATGATCTCCTTGTACACGGTCCATACCTTTACCAGCTCCAGCAACTCCTCTAAAAATATTACCACCTCCAATAACAATCGCTACTTGAACTCCTTGATTTGTTAGTTGTTTAATTTCACCAGCATAATCTGATAATCGATCTGAGTCAATTCCGTAGTTTTGGCTTCCCATTAGGGCTTCTCCAGAAAGTTTGAGTAAAACTCTTTTGTAAGTCATAGCTATAGTTAATGTAACACAAATATAAACAATATCTTAAATCCAAAAATAGTAAACACTACGAATTCTCATTTGTTTTGCATTTACCCTATAGTTAGAATTAGAGAAAGGTATCTTTATACCAAAAAAAAGCCTCGATATCTATCGAGGCTTTTTAAAAGTTATAATAAGTTTATCCTAAGGAAACACGTTTAAATTCAGTAATCTCCACTTCTCCGTAACTAGCAACGTATTTTGCAACTTTTACTTTATCGTCTTTAATAAAGTTTTGGTCCAGTAAGCATTGCTCTTGGTCTAGCGTGGTATTATCAGAAATGAAACGTTCCATTTTTCCAGGTAATATTTTATCCCAAATCTGTTCAGGCTTACCTTCTGCTTTTAATTCTGCTTTAGCCGTACCCTCAGCTTTTGTTAGAACATCGTCAGTCAATTGAGCCATTGAAATGTATTGAGGGACGTTTTTGAGAGTTTTACCTAAACGCCCCAATTCGATATTGTCTTTTTCAATAACAGCAATTCTAGCCTCTGTTTCAGAAGCAATAAACCCAGCATCAAAATCTTTATACGAAAGGGTTGTTGCACCCATTGAAGCAACTTGCATTGCAAGATCTTTCACAAGAACAGCAGCGTTATCAGTGTTTGAAGATAGACCAACCACAGCAGCAATTTTGTTGATGTGTACATAAGAGCCTACATAGGGAGCTTCTACTTTTTCAAAAGCTTTGATATCTAATTTTTCGCCAATAACTCCTGTTTGTTCTATAAGTTTTTCAGCCACAGTCATGCCTCCGAAATCGGCCATCAAAAATGACTCTTTAGAATCCTGAGTTAGCGCAATATCACCAAACTGACTGGCAAGGTTTAAAAAGTTTTCATTTTTACCAACAAAATCAGTTTCACACCCTAAAACAATGGCAACTCCTACAGTGTTATCAGAATTAATTTTAGCTACTGCCGCACCTTCTGAAGAGTCACGATCGGCTCTATTTGCGGCAACTTTTTGACCTTTTTTTCTAAGGTTGTCAATAGCCTTGTCAAAATCACCTTCAGCTTCAACTAATGCTTTTTTACAGTCCATCATTCCTGCGCCGGTTGCCTTTCTTAATTTGTTTACTTCTGCAGCTGTTATTTTTATCATGATTTGTTAGTTTAAAAAAGTCGTTAAAATTTTTCTGTGAGAAGAAGATTAACGACGTTATTTTTACTTAATTATTTTTTCTATTTTTTCTCTTCTTT
>ENA-UZXB01006455-UZXB01006455.1-metagenome-genome-assembly--contig:-Day-2-1m-contig-6455_pt1 | contig 26064 bp, 16 predicted proteins | sample MGYA00260339_ERZ794899 | MGnify/ENA metagenome assembly ERZ794899 | reverse complement strand
TGCTTATCGATGAGGTGTTTCTTTGTCTGTGTCAAGCACTCGACTTTGTTACCCTTGTAGTTCATATTGACATCCTGTGATTAACTTCTGAGTGATGCATTTCATCTTGTCTAACTTTTATAATCATATCGCTCAATAATGCATCTGATTCTAATTCGTAATAAGCTATTGCCATCTCTGGCGCAGGTATGTTTTCTATATCACCCGCTTCAATCATTTCTAAATAGCTTGTATAACTTCTTACCGCTTCTTCTTCAAAGTAATGCACCATTCTATGTGCAGTCTTAGGGAAGAATATATACAATATCAAATAGTAATGCCAGAAAATTATCTGTGCTGTTAAGATTAGTAATCGCTCAATAATATTAGGCTTTGCTATCTTAATAAAGAACATGAGATGCATTCTCTCATTCTCCGCCTCAGCAAGTAATTCTCTAATCTGTGGACCGTAACCAATCTTTGTTTTTCTCAAAGACTTTAAATGTATCCACATGCCAGCAACCATCCCTGGTACACCTGCAATAGTTTCAAGTACAACTGCTCTATGCCCATAACGCTTTGCGAAAAACGTATCAGCAAGAAATCTAAAGAACATTGTCTGCCCTTTAGCGAAACCATTAGATATAGTGCTTATCATTTTATCCCTAAATGTCCCTCATGCATTATTTGAAATTTCCATCCACGATCTTTACAGTAATCTTCTGCGGCTTTCCACTTGGCTTGATTGATACCCCAAGTCTTAACCTCATTGATATACTTTCTACTCACGTTTCCTTTGCCAGTGCTTTTCTTCGATATATCTGGTGGCACAGTCTGCGCTTTTGGTTTTACNNNNACTATCAATTCTTCACTACCCCATTCTAAAACTTTTGGGTGAGAATCCAGATATCTCATCAGTTTGAATTCCCATCCGCTTCTATAAATAATGTTAGTAGGATCGCCCATGTACTTATGTGGCGCTTTTGGCTTGAACTTGCCCTGATAATACTTAGCCATAATAAACCGATCTTGATCCTACGTATAAATAATAGTTGTAGAACTATTTATAAGGATTTTTTGAATGGCTGAATCACCAGAAACAGTTATGGCGAATAGTCGTAACGCTAACAACATAGTAGGTAGATACGTCTATCCTGCTAAACAGTCGGCACATAATATGGTGTTAGTTTTTAGAGACTATAGCTATAACCCAACCGCTGGCGTTATTGGGCAGAAGGTAAACAAGAATACAGACGCAAGTGTCGTATTACCTATTCCCTCTAACTTACAAGACACGTACTCTGTACAGATCAACCCATTCGAATTGGGTGCGATGGGCGCTTTAGCCGCTGATGCTTTAGCTGGTAAAGGTAGAGGAGCCGCCGCTGATGCCGCAAACCTAGCTGGTGGTGCTTTTAATAATGCAGATGGTGCCGCAAGAGAAGGTAATGTTGAACAAGCAACTGGTGGATTACTATCTACGTTAAAGACTGCTAGTGCATTTGTTGGTCGTAACGCATTAGACGATATTGGAATCGGTGGCGTTGCCGCCGCTGTTGATGTATCTACAGGAACCGCAGTTAATCCACACGTAACACTTCGTTTCGAAGGTGTCAACTTAAAAGCCCATACATTCAATTGGTCTATGTCACCTACTAATGAAAGAGAAGCAGAAACATTAAAGAACCTAATTAATTATATTCGTAGTAAGATGTTGCCTGCTTATGATAGACAAGGAACAACCGCTATTTCTCGTGGTCTTCTAAAGTATCCAAGTATTGTAGATATCTTCTTTACTGGTGTTGATCAGGATTACTTCTATTACTTTAAGCCAGCTATGATTAATAGTTTCACAACAGATTATACACCAAACGGTATTACACTAAACAAAGGTGGTAAGCCGTCATTCATCAATATGACAATGCAGTTAACAGAAGCATCAATTCACACCGCTGGTGATGTAAACGTTCAAGGATAAGCAATGCCAAAGTATTTCAGATATTTTCCAGAGATAACTTACAAGGGTAAGCAAGTAAAAGATATAACACGCCGTGTACGCTTCTTAGAGAAAGTTGCGACTGACCCTAGAGTGTTTCTTCCATACACAATAAAAGATGGCGAAAAGGCTGATGAGATTGCGTTTCATTATTATGGTAGTGCGAATTTTACTTGGTTAGTTTACTTAGCAAATAACGTTATCGATCCTTATTACGACTGGCCTATGGGTCAAGCGAACATGGATCCGTTTATCGCAGACAAGTATCGTAGTCTTGCTGAAGAAAGCACAGGAACAACACTGAGCGACAGAGGCGTTGTTGAGTGGACGCAGAATGCAAGTATCTCAGATAACGTTGCATATTATGTTAGTGTAGATGACGATGATATTAAACTAAGCAGGGATTCATATAATATCGGTGGTGCAAGCCCATTAGATCCAGACTTTCAAGCAAGTGATTGGAACCCTATACGTTATTATGATTTTGAATTTTTAATTAATGAGGATAAGCGACACATCTTACTGATTGATAAAGCCTATTCTTCTCAAACTGAAACTGAATTGAAGAGTATATTGAATGTCTAGTGAAAAAAGATTAGCAGGCACTTACGAATTAATCTCTTTTAAAATATCTTCTTTTCCAAAAGAAGGTAAAGAAATAGAGATGAAGCCAGTTATCCATACTTGGAATATCACCGAGTCTATGGTAAAGGGTAACATTCGTGGCACTGCTAAGATTTTTGATGCGACTGGTGTGTTCTATAACTTTCCACTCAGAGGTCAAGAAAGATTAAGAATCGTATATAAAGACTTCTTTGACAATGAGCGTGAAGAAGACTTATTTATATACACGATTGAAGACATTGCGCCTGTTGCTAATAATGATGACAGTGTGCTAGAATACGTTATTCACTTCTGTTCTTATGGAAAGTTCTGGTCAGACAGATATGATGTTAGACGCTGTATTGCAGAAGGTACTGAAGGTAGTAGACGTTATATCAGAGTAGACGAACAAGTACAAGTACTATTCGATGATTACTATAAATCTGAAGACGTAGGTACAAAGAAAGATATCACGATCCATGAGACTGATGGTGAGCAAGCAATTGTAATTCCTAATTACAAGCCTGAGGAAGCAATGCATCTATTAGCAAGACGCTCTTACTCTGCTACTTACACATCCAATATGTATCGCTTCTTTGAGAATAGAGATGGTTATTACTTTATAAACACTGAACGCTGGATTGAAGAGTATCCCGAAGACCCTGATCTGATGCCTAAGTATATGTACACTCGTTCTGTTGTAGATCAAACGCCTCAAGGCGAATCAGATAAAATGAATGTAATGATCAATATGTCATTTGGTGGTTTCGTCAATACATTAGATAGAATGAACAATGGTGGTTACTATCGTAAAGTATCAGAGATTGATTTGCAGACAAGAACTATAAACCAATTCTCGTATGATCATAAAGACGAATTTAAAGATTTCAACTGGCCCGACATGTCAAGCGATATTCAATTGCGCAATACAGATGACATGATCGAAGAGCATCTAAATAAAGAGTTAGAAACCTTTGTAATAAAAGACTACGCCGAAGAAGCTGGTGGTTCGCCTTATGGTTTGAGACCTTCGCCCTACTACGGCGAGATATATAATAATAAGATAGCGATGATGAAAGAGTACAAAGATAGTAGAATCACTGCTACTATATTTGGTAATAACAATATTGTCGCTGGCACTATTATGGAAATAGATATACCTATGTTTAAACCTTCTTCTGAAGTTGACAAACGTTTATCTGGTTTCTATATAGTCGAAACAGTTGTTAATGAATTCATTGAAGATACTTTCTATCAGAACTTAACTCTGATTAAAGGTCCTATGTTAGTTGAGCGTAGAGAGAATGCGCAGGGAGATACATAATGTTTGCTGAAGGTACAAGTTTAAACCCTTTTTGGTTCTTTGGTGTTGTTGTCGATAAAGACGATCCCACTAATAATGGTCGTGTGCGTGTAAGAACTCTTGGTATGCATCCAGAAGATCCTCGTATCCCAATTGAATTAAATGATAAAGAAGAATTAGATTACGTTGAAGATCAAGACTTGCCGTGGGCGTGGGTCATCAACGGAACGTTTGGTAAGATGCAGTGTATACCAGATGAAGGCGAATGGGTACTAGGCTTTTATGCTGATGGTAGAGATGCACAGCATCCTATGTTAATCGGTTCAATCCCAGGCTCTAACACAGATACATTTGGGTTCGGAACTCAACCAGAAGAAGAAGCTTAAGATGTCAGGCAAACTCAGTAAAGATTATATCAACAGTTTTGGTAAACCACCTTTATCTCCGTACTTGAGTGGTGAGACACCTACTGATACTGCCGCTGTTGCTCAGAGTGCTTCTGCACAATTGAATAGAGACATCAAAGGTCCTTTAGATGAAACGTGGGCAGAGCCAGGAACTGTAACACCTTCTCGTAGTATGAACACTGTTGTCTTTCAGTCTAAGACTGGTGGTAACTCAGTTGTAGTAAACGATGAAGGTAACGGTGAAGGCGGTTACATGCTTATCACACACAACTCTGGATCTGTTGTTCAAATCAACGCAAACGGAACTGTACTGATTAAGTCGTTTGGTGACACGCATAATAACACAGAAGGTATTCATTATCAACACAGCAAAGGCGATACTAAAGTCAATGTTGGTGGCTCATGGGATGTACGTGTAGATCGTGGCGCTCACAATTTGTTTGTCAACGGTGACATCAACGTAGAGTGTGAGAACTATAACGTAACAGCACGTGGTAAGATTGTAATGAATGCTGGTGAGTCTATTGAGTTAAAAGGCTCACGTTATAGTATGGAAGCACATACTGATAACCTTGATTTGATTGCAAAGAACATTAAGATTGCTACTACTGAGTCCATGACTATTCTTTCTAAGAAAGATATCTATCTTGCGGCACAAGAACAATTGAGTTTGAAGTCAACGGGTATGACGTACATGAGTGCAAATTCTGATATTAATGTATTGACAACTGGTGAAGGTAATCTATATATTAAGACAGCAAAGAAAATGACAACCGCAGTTGGAGATGCATATTCATTAGGAGTGACAGAAACAGCGGACATATCTGTAGCGAAAGATACTGCTATTACAGTATCAGGCGGAACACTTGATATGAAGTCAAGTGGTGTTGCTAAACTAGACGGATCTGAAGTAAGACTAGGTGAAACTACTACAGCGGCAGTAGTCGATACTGAAGAAGCGGCAGAAGCACCAGAAGGCGCAAAAGCTGTTACAGTGACACTAAGTGATCCGCCTGCAAGACGACCATCTGACGCATCAAACGAAGGTATTAGTGCAGTACAACCCACACCAGATTCTATTACATCTGATACTATAGATGATTCGGAGTAACAATGACTTGTAAACCAACAACTTTTGCTCAAGTATATGCCGATGGTGCTATCAAAGCTGGTAGTCTAAACGCAGAAGCGGGTCTTCTCAACTTTACTGATTTACTTTTACAGCAAGCAAACCCAACCGCTGGCTTTGATAGAGGCGCATTGCTATCATCTGCTGGTAACTTAACAAGAACTTTACGAAACATTGATATTGGAAATGGTGACTATCCGTTTCTCAATCAAAGATTTCAACAGTCTCCCATTCTATACACAGAAGTTGCAGATTTCTTACAGCAATCTAGTATTGACATTGATGACTTTGATGCAGATATCTTTCAGTTTCAAGAGTTCATAAAAGGTCCTGTCACATTACCCGTCAGTCCAGCAAATACTGCACTGGGTTCAGGTACGACAGGTATCAATAATATATTAAGTCAACTAGAATTCTATTATGCGCAAAACTTAGCTAACAGTATTTCTGCTGGCTTCTGTGGATCGTTTGGTAATGTCTTTGGTAAGATTAATCAACTGATTGCACTCATTCAACTTGGCGAGAGTTTGCTAGATAAATTGAAAAGTTTCGATCTAACATATTTGATCAAACAAATCAAGGAAAAACTTAAACTAGAAATCTTAAAAGAAATGCTCTTAAAGATTGTAGATAAAGTTAAAGATGCTATACTTGGTCAAATTGAAGGTGTTGTAACACAGTTCACTAACTTTGCTAATAACATTCAAAGTAACGTAGAACAAATCGGTCAAGCCATTCAGAAGAAGATGAATGACGTTAAAGCGTTTATGCAAGACTTTACATTAGACAAGTTAAAAGATAAGATCAAAGAGTTTATTGATAAGTCTGTTGCTCAGTTCGAAGACTTGACACCTGATGCTATTGCTCTTTTACTATTTCGTTTTTGTCAGTTCAGCGAACTCATTCAAGGCTTTATGAAAAGCCCACTTGATGGTATCAAAACATTTGTTGCTGGAGTCATTGCACAAGAAGCTATTCTTAAGAGCATGGGTTTAGAAGAAACATCTAAAGCAGTTCAAGCAGGCGCTCCTCGTTTAGATGAGACTGCACGTAGAAATGGTAGAAAAGTATTAAGAGACGCAAATAACCGAAAATCAACAGAACGAGATACTGCGGGACCTCCACCACCTGCACCAGATCCAGAGTTCTGGGCTACAAGCACAGAGATCACATCAAAGCAAAGATCAGCAATCGCTGGTATGAGTGATAGTGGTCTGCCTGGTTATGCGACATGGAATAGCGGTGTTATTAATATGCACTCACGCTTTCCTAATGTAACTGACTGTGTAGCTGGTGATGGTTGGAGACAAGTTAGAAATAAAGTATATGCAGGACTAATGCGTATGGGTGATAGACTAGAAACTGAGTTTAATATTAATTCAGCGTATAGATCACCTCAATATAATGCTGAGTTAGCTAAAAAGTCTGGTGGAGTCGCTAAGAACTCTACACACAAGTCAGGACTAGCACTTGACGTAAACATGCGTGGCAAGTCAGACGATGAAGTACGAAACTTTATTCGTGTAGCGAGTCAAGAAGGCTTTGTGGGAATGAAAGTTTACTTCAGTGGTGGGGTTAACTTTATTCATATCGATATGCGAGACGGTGCAAATGTTTCGTGGGGAGATAGTGGTAAGTTTCAATCATATATTAATGCACACAAACGAGGCGATTTTACAAACGGACCTAAAGCACCACAAGCACCGACTGAAACACCGAGTCCACATAGTGACCCAACTTCAGAATCAGCAGGCGGTAACAAGATACAAGGCGCACCAGTGCCTGATGACTTCCCGATAAGCGATAGTGATATTGCGGCAGGGGATTCTTTCGTAAGCTATTCAACTGATCCAAAGACTGGTGAGTATAACTCGTATACAGTAAAAAGAGATTTCACAGATGATGATGGGTTTACTGGTACTGAAACAGTTAGAATACCCATTGAATAAGTATAAATAAGAGAAAAGCAAGGTAAACGTATGGCACGAATTACACCGATCACAAAGAAGCAGGAATTGTATGCAGATTTTTTTATGAATCTGGATGAAAATCCTGTGTCTGAAGACCTTGCAAGAAATACAAATGAAGAAGCAGTAAAGGCTTCTATTAAGAATTTGTTACTTACTGATAAGGGTGAGAGACCATATCAGCCTAATCTAGGATGTAATATACGTCAAATGCTATTTGATAATATGACACCCGATACTATCATTCTTATGAAAGAAGTAATAAAAGACACATTAGAGGCTTATGAACCAAGAGCAGATATCATCGGAGTAGACGTAAGATCGTCTGTTGATGATAACCAAGTAAATATTGCTGTTGTATTTAAAGTCATAAATAGTTCAGAACCAGTCACACTGGTGACATCATTAACTAGGGTAAGATAATGGCAGATAATTTACCGTTCACAGAATTAGACTTTGGACAAATAAAAGCAAATCTAAAGACTTATTTGAAAGGTCAAGCTCAGTTCAGAGACTACGACTTTGAAGGGTCTAATATGAATGTCTTGCTAGATGTTCTTGCGGCGAACACTTTTCAGAATAACTTTTATCGAAACATGGCATTCTCAGAGATGTTCATGGATTCTGCTATCATGCGTGAAAACGTACAAAGCCATGCAAAAGAATTAGGTTACACACCTGGCTCACGTAAGAGCGCAAAGGCACTATTGAATATCACTCTAAACAACGTAACTAATAATCCTAACTTCGTAACAATTCCTAAAGGTACAAAGTTCAACGCACAGTGTGGAAATAAAACGTTTACTTTCTCTACAGATAGAAACCATAGCGTCACAGCATTAAATGGTATTTATTCAATTACAGACGTTCCAGTGTATGAAGGTAAAGTTGTAAGAGAGTTCTACACAGTTGGTAGTACGACAGATCCACTAGACTATATTATCAATAACGAGAACATTGACATCGATAGTATTCGTGTTAATGTACGTGATAATGTAAATCAAGTATCTAGTAAAAAGGAATATATCAGAAAGACTTCTATCTTTGGTGTAGAAGTAAATGATCGTGTGTTCTACTTGGAACCTTACTTTGACAATCTATACAAAATTGATTTTGGTCGCAATAAGTTTGGCGTTGAGCCAGCAAGCGGTAATGTCATTGAAATTGAATATCGTGTAACAAAAGGTAGTGAAGCAAACGGCGCACGTAACTTCTCACCTATCAATAATGTAGCAGGCTTTCCTGCACAAGTTACAAACACATACACTGCAAAGTTTGGTGCTATGAGTGAGAGTGTAGAAGACATCAAGTTCTTTGCACCTAAATCTATTCAGACACAAGAACGTGCAGTAACTAGATCAGACTACGAAATTTTATTGAAGCAACAGTTCCCATCAATTCAGGCAATCTCTGTATATGGTGGCGATGAACTAACACCACCACAATTTGGTAAAGTGTTTATCTCTGTTGATGTTCTTGGTTCTATCGGAGCAGGTGACAGCGAGATTATTGCGTTTAAAGAATTCATTCGTGAGAAGACACCACTGACTATTGAGCCAGTATTTAAAGCCGCTGAGTTCATGTACATCGATATGAACTTGCGTGTCAACTACGATCCTAACTTAACTACAAAGAACTCTGCTGATATTGCGGCTCTTGTAAAAACATCTATCACTGATTACAGTGAAGCAAACTTAAATCAGTTTGGTATATCTCTGCGACAATCACGTATAGCAAATTATGTAGATGCAGTTGACGTTTCAATTCAGAGTTCAGAAGTAAAGTCAAAGGCTATCATAGAATACAAGCCAGCACTTAATACTGTAACAAACCCAGCGTTTGATTTTGTTAATGAACTTGCTCGACCATATGCATTAGATGAAACAGTAGGCTTTGGAAACTACGAGCCTGCGATATCGAGTTCTTCGTTCACACTAAATGGAACAGAAGTTATACTACAAGACGACGGTCTAGGTAATATTCTAGCAGTAACATCTGCTGTTTCTACTAGACGTATCTTTCAAAGAAAAATTGGTACTGTAAACTATACAACAGGACAAGTAAAGCTATCTAAATTTAAAGTAGATTCTTATTCAGGCAATAACGCAATTAAAATATATGCTAACACAGCAAATAAAGATATTAAGTCTCCTAAAGATAGAATTCTTATCATTAGACCACAAGATGTAACTATTAATGTAAGGTCCATCTAGAAATGTCAACTGTAAGACCTTCAAGTAAACAAGTTCGCAAGAACATTTACACTGATATACCTCAGCAATTCCCTAGTATCTATCGGGAAGAGGGTCCTGTATTTGTTGACTTTGTTAAATCTTATTATGAATATATTGATACGAGAGAAAATGATTTCAGAGATGCGTTTGCTATCAGGGATATTGATACTACCTTTGAACGTTTTCTACTATACTTTAAAAAGAAGTATTTAAATGCATTACCATTAAAAGGTCCTGATGATACTCGTTTTATTTTAAAACATATCCAAGACTTGTATCGCAGAAAAGGTTCTAAAGAAAGTGTAGAACTTTTATTTAGAATGTTCTTCGATAATGAGATTGAAGTATTTTATCCTAGCTATTATATTCTACGAGTTTCAGATTCAAAGTATGGCTCAACACGCTATCTTGAAATGGCACCTGTACATACTATTAAAGATTACCCTATTCGTAAGGGCGATAGAATATCAGGAGACACATCAAAGGCAGATGCTTTTGTTGACGAACTTGTTTTTCAAACTGTAAATGGTTTGATTATACCTATTCTATATCTATCAAACCTAAATGGCGAATTCAACACAGATGATAACTTACGTGTACAAGGTTCACGTGATGGAGTAGCAGTAGACTTATACCCAGGACAAGATATCTTTGGGTCAATTACTAAAGCACCTATTAATAGACGTAATCGATCAGCAGGTAATAAGCCAGGCGATAATGTTATCATTAAATCAAATAAAGCAGGTATCAACGCAACTGCCGCAGTAGCAGAAATATCTGAAGCAGAAACCGCAGTTATTGATTTTGATATTACAGATGGTGGTTGGGGTTATTCAGTCGCAGTAATTGATAATGTTATTCAAACATCTACTGGTACAATTGCGTTTCAATTATTTCCAGGCAACTATGCTGATACGTACACTCCACAAGCAGATAGAAGTGGCTTTCCAAAAATAGGCGATTACTTTATTTCTGATAGTACATTATCAGCAGGTACAGCAAGATTTAACTCTGGCGAATCTGGATTATCTGGTAATACAAACTTTGCTTACGGTCAAGTTGTTGGTATCGACCAAGATAACGATCTTGTATTTGTAAACTTTACAACTGTAAATCATAGTCTAATTACTACAGATGACACTCTGTTTTCTAAACCAACAAACAGTTCTCAACCTTTTAGAAACGGATTTGATGGATACTTTTATGATAAAGGTTATCTCATTAGTGGTGTAGATATTGCATCAGAGTTTTCTTTGTTTGTCAATGGTGGAGCGTATGAAACTGGTCTTAATCTATTCTTTGAAGAAGATATAAATGGTAGAAAAAGATTTGACGTAACAGACACTGGCACGATCACTGTTGCAGACTACAACGCTGTTAACGAATACTTTAATGGGGAACTCACAAGCCCAGATCAGCGTGATTGGATTAGAGAAAACATAGAAAAGTATTTAATCTCTAACATTGATAAGATTGTTGGGCTACGAGGTGATCTTACAGGTTACTGGTCTGCAATCACAAATGCAGATTTTATAAACGACAGCTACCCTCATGTAAATCCTGGCACAGCATATCCTAAGAGTGGGTATCTATCAGCGGTATCACCGTTTAACAATAGCGCATCATATAAAATTGGTGAAATTACAGACGCAGAGACAGTTAGTTTTATTCCTGATATTATTGGCGACTTCTTAGACGTCCGACTAGATAGTTCAAACTATGGTATGTCTGGAGATTTATTTGAAACTTTAGATACTACATTAGCAGAAGCATTTAAGCCTATTACATATAACATTGGTACTATCAAAAGCTTGGTTGTTACAGATAACGGTCAAGGATATCAATCTGATGTGAAAAGTTTAATCACACAAACCGAAGTTGCTAAGTATGACAAGCGTGATGTCGCTGTCATATTTGAGAATATTGACGTTAGCGGGTATCAAGTAGGCGATGTGTTTGAACAGACAATCCAAGTTGAGCAAACGCAAAGTGGTGTACAAGAAGACTATACTGTACGAGCAAGATTTCTTAGAAGAGTTGGTGATATCTTCTACTTTAGACCAATTACCTTTTATCAGTTCGATAAGAACTTTCCTATTAGGTACAGAGGCGAAAGTTATAACGTACTGAGTGTAGCACGTGATGACTTATCATTACCAATTGGTCGTAATGCTATTATTGACGGTGCGGCAGAGTTTGCACGTGGTCAAATCAAATCTCTAAATATCTTAACTACGGGCTTTAGATACAAAGACAAAGAGGAAGTTGAGATCATTGGCAACGAGCCACTATTAAAGACAACAGATTCGAATGGTGCAGTTGTAACTATTGCTAATCCTAACTATGGTAGAACTGTAGCGACTTCAGATTTAGAAGTTTTGGGTACAGGTACAACTGAAGCTGGCTGGCTGACAACTACATCATTCTTAAACGACCCAACTAAAGTAATACACGATAACGATTACTATCAAGAGTATTCCTTCGACATTCGATCTATACTCGCACCCGAAACATATACAGAGATTGTTACTGATGTTGTTCAACCAGCAGGTACAAAACAGTTCGGTTCGTCTCTCATAAATACAACTAACTACGTAAACGTTGATCTAGATGCGTCTATGGAAATATATGACTTAAGCATTCAACCGCTTGCACAAGAGGTTGCTAATACAAATGTTAGCACACTCGGAGCGGTAGTCGCCAACACTGTTGTTGGAGACTTAGTGGCTGTCATACAAACCCTAGATGAAGATTTATCAGATCAAATAACTACAGATATTAACGACTAGTAAGGCACCAGAATGGCAAAAGTTGTAACAGAAAACTTTAAAGTAGAAACGACAAACGAACTCTATGGCTCATTTTTAAATGAAAATGAGAATGCAGTCGAGTCTTTCCAAGAAAGTTTGGAAGCCTACACTGCAATTAATAATACTGGCTTTAAGTATTATTCTTATGCTGTTGGAGCAACCTCTACAACCTTTGCTACGAGTGCAAACATTCATAGCGAAGTTATTGTTGTTAGCGGTAATACCTTATTAAGCCCAACTAGTACTCCACCGGATTATACATTTACTCAAAGTACAGGCGCTATTGTTCTCGCTACTGGCGTGACTGGTACTACTGTTAAAATTTGGGGTTTGAATTCTACACTATCAGAGTCTACAAGAGATGATATCACTACTCTTGTTAGAAAAGAGATAAATCAGTTCTTACCAGAAAATAACTACTACGTTATGGGTTCTAGTATCGATAAGACAAATGATATTCTAAACTCTCAGTTTGAAAAAAGAGAGTTTCTACGGCGTGTTATCTTTGCAAAGAAGATTGACGTTTCAAATATCAAGTATATGTTTAATCGTATACCTTGGGACGATAGCGGCACTACTGTTTACGATGCATTCGATGATATTAGAGATATTGAAACGCTTAATATGTTTGTAACAGTTCCTGATGGTGAACAGAACGAAGGTCCATATAAAGTATTCAAGTGCATATCAAATAATAACAATTCTGTATCTATAAACAAGCCGTCTGTGAATAGTATTGATCCTGAATACGAAGTAACGTTGGCTGATGGTTATATTTGGAAGTATATGTTTAACATACCTGTTTCTGAATACGCAGAATATTCAACACAGGCTTCTCTTCCATATGTAGAAGATGTTAGAGTTACGGGTGCCACTAAAGAAGATATCTCAAATATAGTTATTCAAAATACGGTATCTGGGTTATTCTCTGGTTATTTACCAGGTATATTGAAAATACAAAGCGTTAGAATAGCACCGGGCGATAACAGATACGAAATAGACTGTACCACAAACGAAACTTCTCCAAGATCAGGAAGCGGTGCTTATGTGGGAATGTATATTCGTAGTGATACTGGATATCTATATGATATATTGGATAGTAGTGTGCCTAACAATGATCCCACGAATAGAAACCTGGTCATCACTATTAAAAGCGAGGACATAAACGGAAACTTGATTGTATTACCAGATGAAAATGGTGATACTGGTATCGATGTTGATCGTAATGCAACTATTGTTCCTAAGATTTCTATCACATCTTCTAATGATGTAGAGACTGGAATCAATGCTGTCGCATGGGGCTCACTAGACGCAAATGGAACATTGGAAAAAGTTAACTTTAACGAAAAGGGTGATGGATACAAATACGCAACTGCTAAAATTTCTTTACCTTTACCATTACAACAAACCTATCCAGATTCTAGCTTGGCGGCTTCTTTGCGTGTAATTATATCACCAACAGGCGGACATGGTAAAGATCCTATTTCAGAATTGTTTATGAGTAGATTAGCATTCATTACAAACTTCTTTACTGATAGTGGTTCCGTAATTCCAGATAGCGGCACTTATACTAAAGTAGGTCTAGTTAAAGATCCGAGTTTCTCTGATGCTACGTTTCGGAGTACGATGGATAACAGACTTAAAATTAAGATTACAGGCTCGACTTCGCCTAATGTTACTGTTGGGCAGTACTTAGTTGAGCAACAAGCAACACAGATGATACACGCTAGAGTGCATGAAGTAAAACAAGAGAGTGGCGATTGGTATATCTATTGTGTAGATTATACTGGTGACTTTAACTCTACGTTTACTTTAGGTGCAACTTTAAGCGCAAAAGATACATTAGTTGGGGCAACCACTGAAACTGTGACTATAAATAGTTCTAGTGGTTCAATCACTTATGGTACTTACGTCCCCTTTAGTGGTGATCTACTACACTTTGTAGACTTCGCCGCTATTAGTAGAGACGCAGACAGAAAAGAAAAAATTAAATTCGTATTTGACTTCTAGGAAAGACTTATAAATGGGCATTAATACAGACTTAAACATTGATCCGTATTTCGATGATTTTGATCAGACAAAACAATTTAGTCGTGTTTTGTTCCGTCCTGCACGTGCCGTTCAAGCACGTGAATTGACGCAACTACAAACTATCTTACAAAATCAAGTAGAACGTTTCGGTTCAAATGTTTACAAAGAAGGCACCGTTGTAAGTGGTGTTAATATTTCAAACAGACCTGATATCTTCTATGTGAAAATCACAGATTCTGGTATTACGGATCCTAGTGTATACACGCAAACATACACAGACGATGGCATAGCTAGAAACTTTCAACTAGAAGGTGAAGGCTCTGGACTAATTGCTGATATTATTATAGGCGAAAATGGTTTTGAGACACGTGCCCCAAATCTCAAAACTTTTTATATCGTTTATAAGAATACCACTACTTCAGGTACTACAGAGATTAAGAGATTTAACCAAGGTGAAACTCTAAAGCTAATCGACCCAGATGGTAATCTAGTTCCTAATGCTTCTGTAACTGTTGCTACAGTTTCGAATCATGCTGGTAATTCATATGGCATGCAAATCGATGAAGGTATTATCTTTCAAAAAGGTCACTTCATATTCGTAGAAGAGCAGTTTGTAGTTATTTCTAAGTACGATTCTGTTCCAGATGACGTTTCTGTAGGCTTTGTTGTTGAAGAAAGCATCATAGAATATGGTGCGGACTTAAGCTTGCTTGACAATGCACAAGGCTTTAACAATGTTAATGCTCCTGGTGCAGACAGATTAAAACTACGCCCAGTTCTTACTGCTATTGCTTCTGGATCAGAACCAGAAGAATTCTTTGCTATTGCTAGATTCGAAGCAGGTAATCAGATTGCACTAAGAGATGTTACTGCGTTCAACGTTGTTGCAGAAGCAATGGCACGTAGAACATATGAAGAAAGTGGTAACTATACTATTCGTGGTCTGAATGTCACATTAGAAATTCCAACACCTTCAATAGATGCTAATGAAAATCCACTTGCATATGCTGTGATTAGCCCAGGTAAAGCTTATGCGTTCGGACATGAAGTCATTAACATGGCACCCAAGAGACTACGTATTCCATTTGAGAGTGAGACTGCTACTAAGTTACAACAAGCTATCACATCATCTTATGGTCAATACTTTGTAGTTGACACTGATCAAAATGATATTGTTAATTCATTTTCATTAGGCGCACAAGCTGATTTGTTCGCTACGAATGGAACTAGTAAAATAGGTACATGTTTTGTCAGAAGTGTATCACCTGGTAGAATCTATGTATTTGGTATAGAGAAGATTGCTGGACAAGAAACTTCTCCTATATTCTTTATCGGAAACACACCAATTACTCAAGTAGGTGGCGTGCCTATTCCTGTTAAAGGTACACGCAATAGTGCGCTGATCTTTAATGGTGGTAACCCGACTACTAAATCGATTCAAAACGTTCTATTCACTAAAAGAATGAAGCAAACTATTGCTTCGACTAATATTAACACCTCAACTAACGTTGTGGTTATTCCTAATACTTCTCAGTACACTCCAAAGACAACAAACCTAGTTCTTGTAACATCAACAAACCGTGCAGTAGCTATTACACAAACTAGCGATACTAATGGTGATATCTCAATAACATATAATGATGCAAACGGTGATCCAGCATTTGTTTACTTTGATGCAATCTTCTCTGGAACAAATGCAGATACCATTCAACAAATGACAGTATATGTTAAAACTACTGTATCAAATGGCTTTGCTAACTTGGGTCTTCCTAACGTTGTTAAAATTGAGCAAGTTATAAATCAAGCTAGTGATGGCACAGGCACAGAAGATGTGACTGGTAGATTTGCATTAAACAATGGACAGAAAGACGGATTCTATGATAAGTCTAGTATGTCACTTAAGCCAGCGGCGACTGCAATTCAAGCTAGTGACATTCTACTAGTTAAAATGATTGTATTCCGAAGAATATCAAACGTAGTCAATGGCTATCTTGATGCAAGCAGTTATGCAAACGTAGATGACAATCTGATTAGAAACTATTCGTCTAATGAAGGTAGAGCATACAATCCACTAGCATCTATCGACTTTAGACCATACGCTGGTTTTCAAGGCTCATACGCTATCTCACCACAGGGTGCAGAAAACGTTGGTAACAGAACAGCATTGAACTTCAGTGATTTTATTCCAATCTCTGATGGCGGCACAATTATCGCAGACTTCGAATACTATTTACCTAGATTTGATGCGGTAGCAATATCTGATTTAGGTGAGTTCGAAATCGTTAAGGGCAATGGATCTGAAAATCCACAGCTACCTAATTTAACAGATGTGTTTACTCTGGGTGAAATATACATTCCAGGAGTACCGACTGCAATTACTGGCGATAATGCAATGAGGCTTAAGTCTCACTCAACTCACAATTATACAATGCGTGATATTGAGCAAATTGATAAAAAAGTCGATAGACTCACAGAAGCAGTTTCGATATCATTGCTAGAAGCCGAAGCAGAAAGTTTAACAATCACGGGTACAGACGGTCTGAATAGATTTAAGAATGGTATTCTCGTAGATAACTTCAAGTCTTTACTAGTCGCAGATATGATTGATACAGACTTCAGAGCAAGTATTGATCAAAGCTATCGTATTGCTACACCTTCGATACAGCAATTCCCTATTGATTTAGAAGTAAGCAATATGTCTGGTGTTACCAACTATTCTGATATTTCGATTCTTTCTGATGATGGTAACAAAGTAAAACTAATCGATCAGAAGTTTGCTACAGACTATCGTAATGCAGTATCAAACTTTTACAACTATAAAGGTAAGATGCAACTCTATCCAGAATTCGATTCTGGTTATGATGTGATTAATAACCCAGCGGTAAATATTGACATTGATATCGCAACACCAATTCTAGATTTAGTAGATAACTTACAAGAGTTTGTACCTTTAACTCGTTCAAATACTTCTACAACTAGGCCTACCACGTCTACTACTAATGGAAATGGTGGACGAACTATTACGACAACATCAACTACTACGACTGTAACTAATGCTCTTGTGAGCGATGTTACAGAGACAACTGCATCAGTAGGTGAGTTCGTAACAGATATTAACTTTAGACCTTACTTGCAAAGACGCTTAGTGAGCATTTATGTAACTGGTCTAAGGGCTAATACGATTCACCATTTGTTCTTTGATGAAGAAAACGTGGATAGTCGTGTACGACCTGGTGCTTTGATTGAGGATTCTTCAGTTAATTCTGTAACAGCAAGACAAGTATATCCAGTAGGCGCATATACCGATGACATCAGAACAGACGCATCTGGTACATTAGCCGCAGTATTCCTAATACCAGAAAGCACATATTATGTTGGCGAACATGAAGTTAGGGTTGCAGACGTAGACCAATACTCAAGCATAACTTCTGGCGGCACGTCACGCTCAAAAGGTGCATATAGAGGCTATAACTTTGATGTAGGTAAAACTGAGTTAACAACAACAACTAGAACACCATCATTTGATGTTGACGAAAATGTTACTACAACTCACAACACGACATCACGTTTTGTACCTAATCCTCCACCACCACCTCCACCTGAGCGTGAAGAAGGTGGCAATCCATCATGTTTCGTGGCAGGCACAATCGTTTCTTTAGCAAATGGCGAGAAGAAAAAGATTGAAGAAGTTGATATTGGTGAACAGCTTATCGGTCAAGACGGCTCAATCAACACTGTACTTGAATTTGATCACCCACCACTAAATGGTCGTGATCTAGTAGGTATCAATGAAAGCGGACCTTTCTGTACACCAGAGCATCCAGTCTTTACTCAAGATGGTTGGAAAGCTCCACGCATGAGCGATACAATAATTGCTTATCCACATCTTGAATCAATCATGGTGGGTGACTTGCAAGTAGGCGATAAGATTCTTACAGAGCAAGGCGATTACGTAACAGTTGAAACTATTGAATGGCATAAAGATGAAGAAGAGCAACAAGTCTTTAACTTTATCTTAGACGGTAACAATACATATTTTGCCGATGGATTACTAGTCCATAACCGTGACCCGCTCTCACAGACGTTCTTTGTGAAGCGTGGCATGGCTAGAGGAGCATCAACAGTCTTTATACGAGATGTCGATCTATTCTTCAAAGCAAGAGCCGATGGTCAAAGTAGCATGGCAGATGTCACAGTAAACGGTGTCACTATTGAAATGCGTGAAGTTATCAACGGGTATCCAGCAGAAGCGGTTCTACCATTTGGTAAGAAGCATCTGAAGCCAAGTGAAGTTAATCTATCAGACGATGCTTCAGTTGCGACTAACGTTGTATTCGCTAACCCTTTACGATTAAACGTTGAAAAAGAATATGCACTTGTTGTAGCACCTGACGCATTAGATCCAAACTACTTAGTCTTTACATCTAAAGTAGGTGGAACAGACTTGCAAACTGGTCTATCTGTAACACACGATTGGGGCGACGGCGTACTCTTCACTTCAACAAACAACAAAGCATGGAAGTCTTATCAAGATGAAGATGTTAAGTTCAAGCTAAACAGACTTGAGTTCAGCGGATCATCTGGATCAGTAGACTTTGTTCCTAAGAAAATGGAATTCTTATCGCTATCTGGATTAGCTAATACGTTCTCTATTGACGAATTAGTTTATACTACGAAGAGTAGTGTTACATATCCTGTGACTTGGACCCCGTTTAACTTGTTAGCTGGTGCTGTAGCATCGCCGACAGGGTACACTGATGATATCCAAACAGCACAAACTATTACGATACCGCAAACTACAGTTAACTTCTCTCAGGGAGATTATGTTCTGATCACTCAGGGCACTCATAAGCACTTGGCAAAAGTTCTTAACTTAACAGCGACATCTTCTAGTACTGTGATTGTTCTTGATATACCTCCATCAGCATTCTTAGATCCTGCTTCAACTGCATTGGCTTCTATTCAATTAGCTGTTGGTGGTAAAGTCTCACACTGGGATAGACGTAATCCAAACACTTTACACCTAAAAGAATCATCTGCTTCAGAGACTAAGTTCTTCCAAGCGAGTGATGTTATTTACGGTACAGAAGGTACTGGTAGCGCAACAGTTGTAAGCGTAGACGATATTCCAATGTCTTACTTCCAACCAGTGATCTATCAGAGTAATACTTCTAAAACATTCACATCGTTTAAACTTAAAAATGATGATAGCGAGGGTACGTATCGTGCTATACCAAGTAATGATGCAACGTACTTAACAAACGGTGTAAGAAAGATTAACTCTACTTCTAACATAGTAGATCCTTCAAACAATCTAGTTACTGAACAAGAGTTTGTTGTAAAAGTTGGTCTTGGAAATAGTGGATACACGACAGCATCTCCTATTATTGATGATGATCTTTCTATAGTAAATGCTTATCAATATAAGATTGCTGATGTCGGCGCTAACTCATCTTCTTACGTATCTAAAAAGGTATTGCTAGAAGAAGGTATTGACGCCGCTGGACTGAAAGTTGTTCTATCTGCTTACAGACCGCCAGGAACTATGATTGATGTTCAAGGCAAGTTTACATATCCTCAAGATATGGACTCTGACAGCGGATGGATATCATTAGATCAAGGCGCTGATAGTTTAAATCTATACTCAAATGCGTCTACTATTACAGACTACCGTGAGTTCGAATACGATTTAGATGAAGACACATACACTACTGAATACTCTTCTTTCCAAATTAGAATTATTATGAGACACGCAACAAGTGGTGAGATTACTGCACAAGGACTATCTATTACTCCAGATGTACACATCTTTGCTCACGTAAACGACTATAGAGCGATTGCACTAACATGACACAGACATATGTAAGAAAAGATAAAGGTATCGTAAACGCTGATCTAAAAGCTTATCAGGCAGCCAAAAAAAGGCGGGAGCGTGAAAAGCATATAGACGGCTTAGAGCAAAGAATAAATAGACTTGAAGAAGCCTTTATTCACCTAGAGAAAACTCTACATATTTGTAAAAGAGAAGAACAGCTATGAGCGTAACTTTAACACCCATTGTTAATACTAACACATTCGGAGTTTGGAAAGACCGAACGAACGAACTTATCTCCGCTGTTGCTGATACTGCTAGTCTAGGTGGAACGATCACTGATAACCCCAATGCTTCGCTTTGGATTAACGGCGATATCACTGCAACAGCAAACGTTGCGTCAGATGTAATCAATCCGTACAATACTGCGATAGGCTTCAATCTCGTTACTATTAATGGTGACACTAGACTTGAAGGTGATTCGTATGTTGATGGTGAACTTACTGTCGGTAACGATGGTTCTGGTAACAGTACGATTACATTCGCTGATAGCAACGAAGCAGATAGTTGGAAGCTTACCGCAGATCATGCAAACATGTTCAGTCTTACAAATGCAGATGGTTCGAAAGCACTTACGATTAACGAGAATACTAATGTTATTAGTGCCACAGGTCTAACACTTGACGCAGGAATCCTTCCGACTTCTGGTGCCTTTCCTAACGGACTAACAGCCGATCTGATTGGTGATGTTAAAGCTGATGATGGCACAATCGTTTTACAAAATGGCACTGACGGGTCAGACGCTACATTCACTGGTGACGTAACTGGTGACGTAACAGGAACAGTTTCAGATATATCTAATTTTAGCACAGATGATCTTTTGGAAGGCAGTGGTAATCTATATGCTACGACTGCTAACATTCGTGCCGCATTTTCAGATACAGATGCAAGTATCAGCATTGATACAAATGATGGTGAAATATCGCTTATTCAACAGATTACAACAACATCTGATCCCACATTTGCTAATTTGACTGTAACACAGTGTAAACTTTCTGGTGGTACAGGTACGGCAGGGAATACCTATCTACAAGGTTCAGCACCTGCAAACGTAGGTCAGATGAATATCTATGCAGATGGTGTCAATTCTGCAATACATAAAAAAAATGAACATATATTCTACGGTGCTGTTGAGATCGAAGATGTTGTCGCAGGCGGAGCATGTAGACTAGATGTTAAAGGACCTATTCGATCAGACGATGACATTACAGCGTTTCATAATTTCTCCGATATAAATCTAAAAGAAAACATTGAGACGATTGATAACGCACTAGACAAAGTGGATTCTATAAACGGATACACTTTCAACTATAAAACAAAACCAGATACAAGAATTTCAGGTGTCATTGCGCAAGAGATGCAAGCAGTTCTGCCAGAAGTAGTGTATGATGTTGACGATAGTTTAGCAGTAAGATATGATGGAATTGTTCCACTACTTATCGAAGCCATTAAAGAATTAAAGGCTGAAGTTGAAGAATTAAAAAACAAAAAATGCTCTTGCAACGATTGTTAATAAATAAGATAAAGATTAACCTATAAAGGCAAAGAAATGGCAGTAAAGTTTATCGACCTATCCGAGTTAACGACACCAGCAAATGGTGATCTGTTTGTCTTGCGTGATAGTGATTTAGGTACAACTAAACACATCACATGGAACAACATTCAGCTAAACATTTTAAGTGAAGCTTCGTTAACAGCTAGAGGTCAAACCCTTGTTAATGTTTTAAACGCACATGATAATGGGCTTAACACGCCTAACAATCTAAGTGCTACGAAACTATGGTACAATCTTGCGTATCGTGCGGGTGACTATTTCCTAGACTGGAATAATCAGCTAAACAGACCAGCATTCTTTGATCCACTAGCTACTCAAGATAAGTTAAAGTTATCTGACTTAGATAACGATACGGGATTTATGAGATGGGATGCTAATAATGGTACCCCAAGAATTATTTACCAAAACACTGTCGCTGGTACTAATGCACGTATCATAACAACAACTGATTTAGGTGAAGGTACCAATTTATACTTTACAGATGCCCGTGCAGATGCTAGAATTACAGAGAGATTTCCAACAGAACTTTCTCGCTACACTGCAACATTCGATCAAGGTAATACATCAGACAGTCTTTCTGGAACACCTGGTATATTCTTAGCCAGTGGTGATGACACCGTACAACAAGAACAAGCAAACGTTGTCAGAATTGGTGATATCGCATTAAGTGGTAATTATAATATAGGTCAGAGACTTAGAATTTACGGTGCGAGTTTACAAGACTCCTCTACTATTCAAGCCGCTGAAAGACAAGTAGCTTCTTTCTCACTGACAGCGCAAGGACTTACTACAACTGGAACACTTGCTACATTCTCATATAAGATTGCAGAATTTAATGATATCACTGGTGAGATTGCACAATCACTAGATGCTGTTACTGTTGGTATCGAAATTGAAGCGGGTGAAACTAATGATCACTTACTATCAAGCTTTGTAGGAAATAAGTTCGCACCAGATAAATTTATCAAACTATCTTTAGGTCAGACACCAACTGCTGGTACATCTGTAGCTATCTACAGAATGCTACCAACACAGACAGATCATCATCTGGTCGCAGTTCTGGGTTACAAAGACATTAGTGAGAACAATGGTTGGAACGATTATTATAATCTAGATTTCCAACCTTGGCACGATGATGATGCAAACGCACCTGGTGAAAGTGATCAAAGTAGAGACAGAAATACAAACCAATATACAAAAGTGATTCACTTTCCACTGACTGCGCCTAATGCGCCTTTAAGAGGGTGGGTTGACACATATATCAGAGATAAGAGTGTTACTACTACTCACATCGATCTTACATTAGGTGACGTTGGTTCTTATCTTTGGGTAAACTCTAGTAGAGAAGTAGACATTTGCCATAACGATACTGCAAATATTCAAGACGCAATTACTGCAAACTCAAACGTTGGTAGAAAAGCTATTGACTTAAATGCTAAAACTTATATTATGAGTAGTATCAACGTGCCAGATAACTTTGGTATCAACGGTACGCCTTTCATTACTAAGCTAAAGAAATTACCTTGGTCAGGCGGAGGATCAACTCCAACTACAACAATGATTGCATCAGCATCTTCAACTAATGCTACAAACATCACATTATCTGGTGTTGATATTGACGGCGATGCTTCTAACCAATTCTTGGTTGCAGACGCTACAGCAAACGGCAACTCTACAGCTAACTATGCAGTAAACTTCGGAAGAGGTGCAGTCGCACCACTATTCGATAAAGTACGAATTACAAATGTCATCGGTGGCGGTATTTATGCAACAGACTCAAAAGAGTTCAGATTTACAAATGGGGAAATTCGAAACAGCGGTAACACTGATAGGTATGACTACAGTCCTCTTGTTGCTGATACTGGTGAAAATACTATCATCACATCTAACACGATTAAAAACTTTACTGACTACATCGATGTCTCGGTAACAGATAGAGGCGTTATTACAAATAACATTATTGAAAATGTTGGCTCTGGTTTGTTCATTTACGGATCGAAGTTTATTCTATCTTCTCCAAATGTTCTGATTGGACCAGCAGATGAATTCTTACCTACACCAGACATTCTAAACTCAGAATACGATTCAATTAGTCTTTACACTAAAGACGGATATATTATAGGTGGGGGATCGCAAGATGTAGCATCACCAATTTATGTCTATCAAGAAAATGGTGTGGCTTATGATCTAACTCAAACAGATGGTCAAGATGATAACGGTATCGGTGGCGTCTCTAATCTAGTATTTGACACATTCCTTATCGCTAAAGATACGAATAGCGGTGAAGAATATTTCTGGGACTTCCCAACAAAGACTTCTGGGTCAGACAGTGGAAACCCTGTTGATAAACCTGTACTAAGCCCTGTTGGTGGATTACTACTGACTGAAGGTAAGTATCAGTTTAACATCAATGCCGCAGACATCATAAGACTTCATGAGCTTAACGGTGACTTAACTGTTAAGTATTTGCGCAATAGTTCTGAACTAGGTTACGTTGATGAAAATACCGTAGGAAATGCAAATCCAGAACATGTAGGCGTTGGTTACTCAGTAAGCTATGAGCATGAAGTACGAGCAGGTGTAATACCACCGTCTTCAGTGGCAGACGCCGCATTCTCTGGTGTACGTGACCCAGCTTCAACTACAGGCTCAGGTGTTAATCTAGTGTATGATACAGGAGTCGTAGATGTCTCTGGATCTACAGAAGAAGTATCTGGCGCAAACTACGCCCTCAAAGTATATAACATGAAGTTCCTATCAATAGGATCTAAAGTGAAGATGGCACCTCAACACGACGGCTTCCAACCAGTTGGCAACACATCCAGCGGAATCGGAGATGTCACATACGTAAGTAATACCTTTGTTGACGGAGATGATACATACAATTATGTTAAAATTAACTTCCCAGGCACCACAGGATTTAGAATCGGTGATGGCGGCTATATAAATATAATTGACAAATTTGTGTTGGCACAAGGAAGGATACTCTAAGATATGCCTAGTATAGCTAATAATATAAACAACAACTCCTCAGTAGTAAACGTAGGTCGAACTACACCAGTGAGTCCAGGTCAACAGCCAGCGGCTAGATCGATACCTGTCGTACTCGCTTCGGATCAGTCGCCCGTTCCTGTTGAAGAGCAAAATAAAGTTCAATCAGAAGTAGCACTTTCGCTACTCGGTATTCCACGTGCTGAAGTTGCACTTGGCATATTCGCAGACGTTAACACATATGATGTTAACCCAAGCGAGTGGTCAAGTTCACCAGCGGCATATGTCGATACTGGAAACTTCGCTAGAGGTATTAAACACCTTCCTAACGAAGCAGGCGCACTTGTAACAGCAGGTCGTAACCAGAATGCAGTTCTAACGTCAAAGCGTTTCTTTAGATATCAGCCTGGTCGAGTATCCGCCGCTACATTTGGTATCAAAACAACAACGTCACTTGGACCTTGGGCTCAAAATCCATCTGTTCGTAAGTTTGGTATTTACGACAACTACGATGGTTATTACTGGGAAAACAGACAAGATGGTCAAGACGATAACTTTGCAGTTGTTCGTAGAACACAGTCTCTACTAAAAGCACCAGTATCTACTTTTGGTACAGCAGGCACATCACTACGTGGTGACAACACAACTGTTAATGATACAATTCAATATTCTCAGCTAGACGATTATCGTATTGTTGGTAAAGCACCAGCAACACTAGACTATCTAGCAGGTGACCTATTTCCTAGAGACAGACAGATACTTGCAGACAGCTTTTTTGCAATCGAAGCAGAGTTAGAAGCAGACGTATTTGCTGACTATGGAACTGACGGTAATCTCGACACATACTATCAAGCACATGCTAGAATGTACAACGCATTGCTAGGAACTAATTCAAACACAGAAGCAAGTGTTAGAGACAAGTGCAGAAGAGATTTAGGCTACTGGTTCACTTTCATTGGTAAAGATTTAGAGTGGGGTGGAGACGCTCACACGAAATTCAATCTGACTAACTTTGAAAACGGATTAAACGTTCAGTCAAATGATACTAATTTACCTACAAGTTATCAGAATCAACCATTTGAAGTAAACTTCTACACAATTCTCAAAACACTATTTACAGATCATGGTGTAAGCACATATGGTCTATCATCTGCCGCTGTTGCAAAAATTAATACAATCTTAGATAC
>ENA-UZXB01001164-UZXB01001164.1-metagenome-genome-assembly--contig:-Day-2-1m-contig-1164_pt1 | contig 26665 bp, 20 predicted proteins | sample MGYA00260339_ERZ794899 | MGnify/ENA metagenome assembly ERZ794899 | reverse complement strand
TGCCACAAATGCGATGATTACTTTATCCAACCATATTCTGGAGAAGATAAAGATTGCTCCATCTGTGGTAGTAAAAAATCTGTAAAAACAAAAAATAGCGGTAAGGGAGTAGGAGAAAAAGAACTAAACGAGATTTACAATCTAATGGATGTTTACTGCCACCCATTCACAAGTGGTGGACAAGAATTGCCCATACAAGAAGCAAAGGCGGCTGGATTAATAACTTTAGTGACAGACTATTCTTGTGGAACAGACTCCGCTTATGAACATCAAGGAGGACTCCCTTTATCTTGGAATGAATATAGAGAACCGAGCACTCAGTTTATAAAAGCGACAACCTGTCCGAAAAGTATTTGCGATAGACTTCACGAAGTTTATACAATGAGTGAAGACCGTAAATCTAAACTTATCGAAACTGGAATTAATTACGTAAAAGAAAAATTTTCCGTACAAAATACAGTTTCTCAACTAAAACATTTTATAAAAAATGTAAAAAACAGGAGCGATCAGGGTAAAGAAAAACAAACAGGGAATAAAAAGCCTGTGAAGAAAACATCTTTCGAAGACTTGCTGGAAGATGTAGATAGAAAAGATAGGATCGCTGTAGTGATGCCAGAATCTGGAGGAGATATTTTAATGATAAACTCTTTAATAGAAAATTTACAAGAATTATATCCAGACAAAAAAATATTCTTTTTTACAAAGCCTGAATTTTTTGATTTTATAAATGATAATCCCTTTATACACAAAGTCTTGCCTTACAATCAAAAAATAGATAATTTATTGAATCTAGAAGGTGTTGCGGAACACGAAGGCTTTTTTGAAATAGCTTTTTTACCGAACGTCGGTACTCAAAAAGTACTTAACTATATACATAACGGTAAAGATAAAAATCAATTTGAATTGAGATGAGCCATCTGGTAGAAGTATACGCAAAAGATTTAGGGGTGAAAATAGGCAAACCTTATTTTCAACCCCATTACTTTCCAATAATTGAAGACGAGTATATAACCATACATACAGACAATAAAGTAGACTCAAAGCATTATGATTATTGGGAGGAAGTGATCATCATAGTTAAATCCGTTTTTGAAAAAGTTAAATTTATTCAGATCGGGAGCGGCAAAGAACCTAAAATAAAGAATGTTGACAGTTTCATTAAGACCAGTTCTATAAAACAGTCTGCGTATATAATTGATAAGGCTCTACTTCATGTGGGTATTGATAGCTCCCCAGTACATATAGCTTCTCACTTAGATAAGCCGATTGTTGCTATATATGGTCATACATACTCAAAGACCTGCGATCCTCTTTGGGGTTCTAAAGCGAATCACTGTATTATAGAATCACATAGAAATGGTAAGAAGCCATCGTTTTCTCTAAAAGAAAACCCCAAAACGATCAACTTCATAAAACCAGAAGAAATAGCGAACTCAATCTTAAAGAAGCTCGACAGGGAAAAAAGTAGTAGAGAAACCTTATATATAGGTAAAGAATACAAAAATCAAAGTAATCATATTATTCCAGATGAAAAATATGACATCTCAAATAAGACTTTATCCATTCGTTTAGACCTATTAAATAAAGAAGAGAATATCCTACATCTTTGCACTAAAAATAAATTAAGTTTAATTATAAAAGAGCCAGTTAGCGATTTATTATTGAGCCAAGTAAATATTTCATCAATATTTTATATCTCTGACTCCTTTAATGCAAACTTTATAGAAAAAGTTAAGTCTTTAGGTATAACTATAAATCTTTTATGTTCGGATAAAGAAAAAATATCCGAACAAAGGTATGTTTTTTTTGATTACAGAATCTTTCTACTAGACGAAGAAGAAAAAATAAATAAAAATAAAAAGAAGATAACCCTAGAAGAAAAGGACTTTTCCTTGAAGTCGTACTCTTTGTTTTATAAGAACGGAGAAGTGTATAGCTCTTTATACGAGGCAAACGGCAAAGAAAATTTAGATGATATTTTCCTTGACTTGGAAACCCTAATGATTTATAGTGAATGAAATGAGTAAGTTTAATGATTACGGCCCTGACATTTACAAGAGAAATGAGCATGGGTTGCTTGAAAATGAGGTTTACGTCTTCAATGAGGATGGGTCTGTAGATTGGAGGTCCATGGTTAAAGATGAGTTCCTTTATCCAAACAAAGGCTGGTTTGAAGCTAGAAAAAAAACTGTCCCTAATTCGGTAAAGGGGCTGAAGGATAACCAGTTATTGATAATGCTTGGGGGCATTAAAGAACTCGCTAAACTGAGGGGCTTTGAATCAGTGTCTTTTGATACAGAGAACTTAGGAGATGCTTATGTAAAAGCGACCTGTAGAATAACTTGGAGCAAAAATTATGAGAGCACTAGTGACAATACTATTTACGAAGATGTTGCTAATGCTTCTTTACACAATACCAGCTCTTTCGCAGCTAAATTCTTAGAGACAATCGCTTGCAATAGAGCCTTTGTTCGTTGTGTACGCAATTTCTTAAATATTCATATTGTTGGAGCAGATGAAATAGATAAGTCTAAAGACGCTTTTACTGGACATTATATAGAAGCGTCCAGTGATGAAATTAACTCAGTAGCATCTTTATCGCCTCAGGCTCAACTCAAGACGGTTTTCGCTGACGAAATGAACGGAGGTTCATTCTCCGACTTCAAGGAGCTTCTGCGTACGTTCTGGTCCCAAGAAAAGTACCAGAATCCAGAAGCCAAAAACTGGAATGAATTTTCTGACATCCCAGCCAAAGAAGCCAGAAAGATTAGAGCACTACTTAAGAAATCAAATCTTTAACGTATTCATTTGAGTTGCCGAAAACTTAACGTTTGATGCTGAATTGTTCATACTGCTATGGATTTGTAGGTTATTATCGACAATAAGTTGTTCTGCTGGTTTTAATAATTTTAACGTAGATTCGTTGATTGTTGTAGAAACGCCAGACCCATCAAACTTAATAGAAAGAGCCGATAAGGTAACCCTATAAGAATTAGGAAGGCTTAGTCCAACAATCGTTCTAGAGGAAGTGGCTGTATGCACATTATTTGAATACATTGAGTCAAAATTGCTCGCCTCTAACTTTTGAATATCTGAAATGCTACCATTTTTGACGCTAAGTTGGACTGGATGTAATGGAGATCCATCTGCACCATTTGGCTGTACACTATAGTACCTTAAGTCAAATCTCTCATTTATTTCATCTGTTTTCTGCTGTATGGCGTTCAAACCAGCTTGAGTGGAACTTTCTTCTTCCTCCTCTCTAATGCTTAAATCTCCTTCTTTCTCATCTGTAACAGTTTTACCTCTAGTATAATAAGCCTTTAAGGTAGTAGCTAATTTTCTCTCATTCGTAACGTGCTTCCAAATCTGAGAAGAAGATTGCAAAAGTTCTCCTGTTTCTTGGTAAATACCTTTTTGTTTTTTCCCTCCCCCTTCATAGGAATTATCAAATCCCTTCAAAGCTAAATATTGAAGACCTCTAACGGTAATGAATTCGTAATTTTTTCTGTTAAATACATCATAATCATACGATTGTGGTTTTGCGCCCCCATGATTTTTAGAATTTTGTGACACTACCCCTATAAAACCATAATCTCCATCTCCTGTAGAAGGGGAATTATCAAAAACAAAACGAGCTGTTAAATCATCCTTTCCCGCAGCATTAACCAAAGTATGAAGATTTCTTAGAGCTTCGATCTCTTTTATTTCCGTAGACCTTGGATCATCTACCTTATATGGTCCTGATATATTCATGGGGCTACCTCCCCAAACCATCCTCCTAGCCTTCCATTTAATGAACCGATTGGAAACATAAATAGAGTTGGTAATCAGCTCAAATATAGCAGTTAAAACTCCGAAAGTAGATTTTTGAGACCCAGAGGGTCTGACAATAATGGGGCCATTGGCTGTCTCATTAGCACCTTCACCTATTGTTTGATGCAGTCTAATAAATTTACACGTATCGATGGGTTTAAGTGGGCCTTTGTATGCATCTATTCTTTTCTGTGCCATTGTCCCCTCTCCATAAGCCTCTTGAATCGATTCTAGTTTGTCTGACACGTTATCAGCATCGTCCCACCAATCACCCCACTGTAATTTTTGATTTGCTGGCTGAAGACTCTTGTTAGCAAGGTGTGTCGCTATTATACTATAAACATCGAAAGTTTCCTCATTCCACTTCCCAGAGATGTAAAGTCCATAGAAGAATTTGACTAAATTTTCAGGTATTTTCAAAACCTTAAGATAGGGAACGATATCAAGAGGGTGGAATCTAGTCATTCTTTGCCCAGTTCCGAACTCAAAAGTTTGAGTGTTTTTCTCTATATTAGAATTGAACGCATTAAATATTTTTGGCCTTATAAAATTTTCGGAATAAGAGGCGCTAGAATAAGAAGATTGAAGCGCTTGAGACTGCTCAAGTGGATTAAAAACGGGTAAGTTACTAGCAGAATTTGAACTGATAAACCGAACAACTCCAGTCTCAAAAGGATCTACAAACCAATAAAATCCATACTTCGAAGCTATATTAGATAATATAGAATCTAAATTTCCAGACTCTTCAAATAAGACAGATTTATCTTTAGGTAATCCTATAACTCTAATGCCAGCTGCTGTAAAACCCTTCACAGCTTCATCTAATGTATAACCGTACTTCAAATTATAATTAGCCCAATCTGGATTTTGCTCATAATAGTCGCTAATTTGATCAAGGTTAAATGACAAATCTTTTTTTAATTCCTTGCTTTGGTAGACTAAAGCTGTTTTTTCTCCAGCACTCGTTACAGAACTTTCTTCATTATAGATTTGGCCAATGAATATCGCAGATCCCATCCTTTTTGGCTCCTTATAGGGGAACCTTAAATCAGCTGATCTTTCTCCAACCAAAGGGCTGTTCGAAGTTTCTCCAAAGTAAGGTATCCTTTGTATTTTATTTGGGTCAATTGAACCTCCAAAAGAATTTTGAGAACTCCCATTTGTGAAATTCAATCCATTAGAATTTGTGGTAGATCTATCATAAATTGGTCCTAAATTACCTTTGAAATTTCCAAAGCCTAAATCTTTTGGATGAGAGTCTCTACCTCTAACAACAAAACAGTGAGACTTTAATTTCAATGAAGTAATATCTTGATATTTTCTTGAAATAGATATTCCATTAGCGTCTTTGCTTCTTGTAGATTCAACTTCAATAAAGTTAGACATTAAAGTTTGAATCTTTTCATTAGAAAAGGTTGTGGACCTACCCCTACTGCCTATGAGTGTACCCAGTTCACTTTCATCATCACTCAAGTCCTTGGCTTTTAATACCGTTTTAATCGAAGCTGAATGACCACCAGATCCATTAGAAAAATTTACGTCTAATGATACTATAGTCTCTTTTTCTAAATAATTCATTATATATTGTAACTTTCTATTGTTGGGTTATTAATTGGGAAAGAGGTTTCAACGCCTGTCTCTATAGTATACACTCCCGTATATAGTTGAAGGATGTCTGAAGTTTCTTGCTCCAAACCATTTAAATATAAATCTAATTGGTTCTCTATAAAACCACTTCCATAAATATCAACCAACTCAGAATTTATTTCATTTTTAAACGCACCTTTCTTTATAGAAAATAATTTTCCAGTTACAGGGTTACTGGGATAATCTAGTTGATAAATCTTTTGCCCATTAAAGAAAACGTCATAACTGGCAAATAAAGCATCAACATTAGAAGAGTCTCCATAAGCTAAATGAGTCTTTTGAGTTAAATTGCCGATAGAAGTACTAAAAGATTCATTGGGGCTAGATTTGTTTACCGCTATCCCTATAGAGAAATCCCTTTGATCATAAATAGCTATATCTGTTTCTGTTAAAGGCAAATTTTTGTCAAAGTGAAATAATCCGTGTTCGAACTCAAAATTAACAAAATAATCTCCAGTATTGATCGAAAAAACGTCTTGGTTGATTCCTGCTTGAACCGTAGGCTCTTCTTCCAAAAGGGTCTGAGAATTTAAGGATAGCAATGAGCTATGCCTACCCGTAATAATAGTGGGGTCTAAGGCGAAAGGTTCTCTTTTTTGATTTCCCTCAGAATCTAAAAATGTAAATCTTCCGAGGAAATTTGTTATATGATTTCTGTCTAGAAAAGATTCTCTGTTTTTAGAGAAAGGATTGCAGGAACTCCCAGAAATAGTCCCGTCCCCAGTGAATAATATATAATTAAAGTCCATCCCTACCTCCTAAATAATAAATATAGTTTTTCTTAAAGTCTTCTGAATCTTGATCAAAAGATACTCCCGATGAGGCTGGAGTAACAATTGTATAATTTTCAAATCCCGTGGTAGTTATTACACCACTAACATCACTCATAGTACCATATAAAGGTGTTTTATTATAAAGATCTATAGTTGCAGTTCCTTGTTCTATCCCCGATACTTCAGTATAAGTTTGTATAGATTCAGATATATCATTTAACCCTAAAGTATCATACGCTGCTTCCCCAGTAGGATAATAAGCATAACCAGAATTAGAGTGAAGCTGCCCTAGTTCCTCTTTATAAAAAGTTTCGGTTTGCCCATTATTCAATGTATAATATTTGTAATAACGCTCTCCTTCCTTCTTCTCGCTACTAGAATCTAAAGAGAAGCTCCCCGTAACATATTCCCTACCTGTAGCTATAGATAGAGTCCCAGTAGATTCATAATCATATCCCGTTATCCCAGTTTTATAAACAATGCTCTGATCGTAGCCCGTAACTCTAGTGAAAACCTCAGATGTTTCAGCGGTGAATTGATAACTAGATAAAGTGCTTTCGCCAACGTCTTTCAAAAACTGTAGATCGAGATAACCAGAGAATAAAGCTAAACTGTTGATATAGCCACTAAAGGTGGGAGTAGAATGAGAGGTAGAGTCGAAATATTTCTCGGAACCCCCTATGAAAAAACGATCTGAGTTAGAAATGTATTCTTTGTTTACTGGTACTGTAATGCTACTAACAAGATCATTAAAATAATCAAAATAACCCAACTGTAACGAAGAACCAAAAATCGAAACCCCTATTAAGTTCCTTTTGGATAATTCTAAATTAGAAAGTACAGCAATAGAATCTCCATCAGCACTTAACGTTTGACAAAACAAATTCCCACGGTCAGTCACCCCAATATTGAAACCTGAAGAAACCTCTGAGTCTATTAAATTTATCGTTTCAGGCCCTTTATTTAAACAACCAAAAAGAATGCCATTATTGACATCCCCTTCAAATTCAAAATCGATAAGGAAAGATATATTATTAGAATTTAAACCCTCGAAAGGAATCTCAAGATTCCCGCTGTTTAAATTCATTTTATTCCCAGCTAAAACCCCCGATAAACTTTGACCTGCAATAAGTTCAGAAGTACCATAAGATGGTAATACGAAAGCCTTGTGTAAAGAAGGGCTATTTGTTATTTGTGAATTTAAACAAACTCCAGTGAATTCAGAGCTGTTCCCCAAAATATCTACCTCATCATCAGACAAACCAAAATCGTAAAAAGCAGAAAGCCTTCGGGTTGAAAGGTTTTCTTCCATTTTAAATTTTAAACTAGTGTCACTCATTAATAGTATTTAGATAAGTTATAAGAAATCGTATTATCTCCAGTCGCGTAAGATTCTGATATTTTATGATCACCACTACAGTAAAGCGATGCTATCCTTTTTAATTCATCAAGTGATTCTGGCTTGTTCTGAGAAGAAGCAGATAAAGAATATACTCCCAGAGTTCTTTTGGCGACTGTCGCAGCTCTTACTCCACTAATGGTTTCCACAACGTTCTGTAATTGAATAGTAACGTTATCTTCGATGGATAAAGAAAAATTATCTAGTTTACCTGTAGAAAAATCGACAGAATTATCAAAAGAATAAGAATAGGTTAGAATGTTCGCGATAGGGTCTTTAGCAATATTATAAGACAAAGGTATATCATTCAAATAGGAAGAACTTAACTCGTAACCTGTTGCTACTCCCCTGAAATCTTCAATAGAGGATTTAGCTATCAAGTAAGGGTCTACTTGATTAAATGCAGCCTCCACTGCAGAAAATCTAATGTTATTTTCAAACTCTCCAGTTGCATTAACAAAAGAGATTCCATTATATTTCAACTCTCCCTCGATAGAAATATTAACCGTTGGAGAATCTTTAGAAACTCCAATTGAGGAGCTAAAGGAATGCACTACATCTCCATTTATAATATCCAAATTATCAGCGTCTAAGAAAGAGAAAGAAAATGATAAGTTATTAGCTCCAGTGTCTAAATCATAGTTGAAGGTCGAAGGCCCATGCAATACAAAGCTATATTTCCCAGATTCATAATCAGAATAAGAATTTACAATAGAGTTTAATGCAATTTCGGTAGCTTGTGCTGGAGTAAAGTCACCCGTAGATAGGAGGCCAACCTGACTACCTGTATTTGCGCTAATATCTCCTTGTATATTGCCTTGTACCGAAATGGAAAGCCCACCATCTAAATCATGAGTTATGGAAGCATCAGCACTTACAACACCAACATTAGAAATTGGGTTATCTGAAGCAGAGTAAGTGTAAACTTCTTGCACTGAATAAGTATCATTTTTACGATTTATATCTTCAGTTCGAGAAGTCAAGAATGCGTTCTGGCCATCATTAAATAAAGAAATTTGTTCGAACCCATTATACAAATTTCCTGTGACGAAATAACGAGCGTTGTCAAAAGCACTATCCGAATCTACCTTTAACCCTCTAGCTGAAACAGAGTGAGTAGCTGTGATAATTTTATTCTCTCCTTCTGCATAAGACCAAGAATTTTCAGGGTCTGCGATCTTAAAGTAATTAGAGAATGTTTCCCCAGAATAATATAAGGCACTTAAATTGTAAGGGAGGAACGTTGTTAAATCACTTCCTCCGAAGCTAATTGATTCAAGATAAGCTTTGGGGCAAGTTTTAGATTCGTTTTCAACAGTAACGGTGAGGTCTTGATATTCATTTAAAAAACCACTAACCATCTGCATTCTTTTCAAGTCTAATTCTTGTAAATTAGAGCCAGTAAGATAACCCACTAAATTTACTCTAATGGCACTATGATCGTATTCACCCCCTAAAATTACAGGCTCATCTTCTTCTGCCAAAAGAGGAATTGGTTCTGGGAAGCTATAACTTCCATATGTAATTGAAGTGGCCATATTAAGCAATAATATATTGTATTACACGAGTTGTTGATCCATTACTTAAATCTATAGATATTTGATCACTAGTAGCGTAGTAAGTACTTTCTTCTAGTGCATTGTTCATATCTGAAGTTTTAGAATTTAAAAAGTTCTTCCCATGAAATACTCCATAAGAAGGGGGAGCCACACAAGTAGCTGTTACTGTAGCTTGTCCCAATTTTAGAAGATCAGATGTCACAAGCTTTTGTTTTAAGTCTATAAGGTCTGTGACAACTAAATTTCTTTTTGTTCTCTCTGTTTTTTGTAGGCTTATATTGTATTTTAAGATTCCTTCTGGCAAATTTCCACTTTCATAAGATTCATCTGTGGTATATTGTATGGATTCCGAAATACTAGCGTTGGATTTAGAAATGTTTGTAGACCTAGATCTTTCATGGATTACTCCGTTAGCTTCTGAAAATAAAGAAATTACCTTGGGTTCATTCTTATCCTTCGATGAATTCCAAGATGATATCAGCTTTTCATACCTATCGATTGTGTTTTTACCCTTTGATTTGTAATTAACAGTTAAAGCATAATTAACGAAAGCCTCTTCTTTTCTTTTTTCGCACCGATACGTTACAACATCGCCTTGAGACTTATTAGGATTCTTAGAGAAATCTATAGTAATGCTTGATCTATTCCCGTCTTTCGTTATGCCTTTCGATATAGACGTTGGCTCCCCAAATTCAGAACTCTCTTGAGCTATAACAGAATCTATTGCATCTTGAATCCCTTGTTGTAGCAAGTCTGATTTATTATATCTAAGCGCTACTAAATCAATAACAACTTTTTTTGATAAGTACCCCTCTGAGTCTGAACTAAAAGAATTTTTAATTAATTTAGATATATCGCTCGTGCCATTAATAAATGAAGATTCGAAAGATTCCTCTAAAGAGACTGATAATTGAATTAGATCTATAGATTCAGTGAGTAAGCCATTATAACCCTTACTAAATCTAGCATTTTCAGATATTCCGTCTTCGTAATAACCGATTTGAGGTCTATTCTGGAAGTAATAGTTCGTTAAAAAAACTTTCGCATTGTTTAAGAATTGATCTCCCGCATCTTGAGAATATTGAATAGATATGTTCCTAGAATAAGAATAGTTCGAACCAGATCTATTAAAATTATAAGTTTCTTCGAAGCTTTCAATTAAATGTGGATTAGGGATGTACTTTGCAAAAGTTTTTCCGCTATAATCATCTAACCTTCTTTTTTCCTGTATAGATATATTTACTATCTCTGATCCAGATAAAGAACTTTCTGGGAAAGAAACGTTTGTAATTAAACCATTTAAAATTTCATCTCCAGCGATTCTTGCGGTAATATTTTTTCTCTTATAAGCTTGTCTTATAGCGCTTCTCCCCGCAAGCAATACCCCATCGTTATTTTCAAAATTGATGTCTTCGATCTTTATGGTATAATTTAAATCTAAAGTATAGCCAAATACTTCTTTGGACTCTAAATAAGAATAACTTATTTGAGAAGATGAACTGACAACGTTATTGACTAAAAGACTACTCATGAATACTTATTTTTATCTTAAAGTTTATTAACCTGTCATGTCAGCGACCTGCTTCTCTATTTCCTGCATCTTGAGTAAAGTTTTATCTAATACAGCCTGAGTCGTCTTTCTTTGTTCAGCAAGACTCTCCATTATTTTTATATCTTTTTCTATTCCAGCTTCTCCTTGCTTTATAATTGTTGCAATTTTACTGCTAGTACCACTCATAGCTTTAGATAGTTTTTCAAAGCTAGCTACACCTGTTGTTAAGTTCGTAACACTTGTGACCAAGCCTAGAACGTTTTCTTTCATGTTTGGTTGGTTGAAGGCTTCTCCAAATTCCTTTAACTTCCCTTTAATAGCTTTTGTAGATGCATCTATGTCGCCTATATTTTTATTAATGGCTCCTATGCCTTCTTGTGATTGACTAGCTGAAGTCGAAGCATATAAATTAGACCTCTCTTCTGGAGTTTCACCCATGACCGAAGCCCCAAATATTTTCCGTGTATTTTTATCAGTAAGGTCTAGCATACCAACGAACATTTTCTTCATTTCAGGAGTCAACGCTTTAGCTAAAACCATTTCATCAAAATCGACAAATGCTTTTCTCTGTTCTTCCAAATTGCCTGAACGGATAGCTCTATTAACATCTCCAGCAGCGCCCCTGACAAAATTCATATCGGTACGTTGATTCAATGCTCCAAGTAGAGTTTCGAACCTAGAGCCTTTAGCCCCGCTTTGAGCCTCATCTCTTTGTTTAATTAACTCAGCTTTTTTCTTCTCATTGGTCAATAACATCTGACCCATCATTTTACCAGACTGGAGGATAGTTTCCCGAAACTTTTTAGCCCCTTCATCAATTTTCTTCGTGATCTCTTTTATCTCAGATGGGTCAGTAGTGGAAGCTCTCTGCATTCTTAATTGGTCCATTTGATTCTGTTGAGAAGAGGTACTTATAAAAGATTCTTCAATCTTATTCTGGTCTCTCATCAATTCAGCTATCGGACCTGACAAACTAGACATGAGAAGAGAGCTTCTAACATCTTGGGATTGCTTTACCGCACCTATTTTTTTAGCTTGCCTTGTCGCAGTGCTATTCTCTAATCTTTCGCTGATGGTCCTGTTCAGTTTTCTCATGGTAGCACCAAAAGCTTTTAATGTAGGATCAGATAATGCGACATTAGCTGCTTCCAATAGGGCGTTGTATCTATTACTTAATTTAACGTACTCTTCAGAGCCTTTTTCGACTTTATCGAAACTAGCGCTCATTCTTTCTAAAGTGCCGCCAAAATTAAATTCTTCTCTACCCGTACTTTTAGCAATCTGGCTAAGATCGTTACTTACGCCTTGAACAGTGCTATCTTTCCCCATGATTCTTTTGAAATCATCTTGGGAAGCGTTAACAGACTGAATCCTTTTTGTAACACTCTTATTGTTCGCTTCTATTTCTTTCTCTAATTCTTTTTCCGCCTTAGCGCTCTTGAAAAAAGCTAGTCCTAATCCAGCAGCAGCACCCACTGCTGCACCTATAGGCCCACCAATCATAGCTCCTGTAGCAGCGAAGGATGTCATGTCTCCAGCTATGGAAGTAGCAGCGGCAGTAGCCACCATTGTTTTCCGTCCAAGCTCGCTAGAAGCATCTTGAGAGGATTTTTCTAATTCAGCTGAAGCCATGTTTAGACCTGATCCTATCATAGAAAGCCCAAAGCTAGCTCCGATCCCACCCATGCCTCCTTTCATCAAGGTTTCTTTCCCCTTTCCAAAAGATCCTTTGATTGTGGACCCTGCCCTACTCATAGCACTAGGCTTTTTAGCAAACTCTTTTTCGTCTGCCATCTTTTTTCTTTCTACTTGGATCTGTTTCTTTACCTCGCTTGTAGATTTACCATACGTCGATGCCAACCTCGATGTAGCTGTATTCGCTTTGATAGTAGCACTAGCTCTTTCCTTTTCTGTAGATGCCGCAGCCATTGAAGCCTTATTTGATGCGTCTAAACCTCTCACCATTTCTGAGAATGTCGATCCTCCCTTGGGGCTGGAAGAGCCTTTCGCAAAACGGCGAATACCAGTTTTAGAAGCGAGCCTAGAATTGCTAATAGTGCCTTTCGCATTCCTTGCTGTTTGCGCTGCCATGAGTTTACTACGAAGCCCTGCAGTACGCTTCTGGACCATTGAACGATCAACGCTTTTCTTTAAATTATTGGTCCCTGATACATAGTCGTTAGGGTTGTCAATCTTATCGATACTAGCGATCCTCTTATTAACAATTTTTATATTCTCAGTTTTGGGTGCTATTTTGGGCATTTTTCCCTCTCTAACCGCCATCCTTTCTTTAGCTATTTTAGCGTAAAAAGATTCTCTATTTCCCCTACTTTGAGAAACCTTAAAGTCAGCAATGTCGTTTTTATTCCCAAACAATTGTTTGATTCTTGCTAAGTTAGTACCTCCTCTAACATCGAAATCACCGCCCTCTTTTCTTGAAGCTGCAGTATAATCTAAAGAACTCGCAATGCCAACTTCGAAAGCAGACCCAATAGCTGCTTGTAAAGCTCCTTGCGCCCCTTTTGTTTGTTTAAACCCAGCCTGAATTTCTTCAGGTTTGGCTGTTCGGCCTAAAGGCTCTAACTTCTTAGTCCAATCGGAAGCTGATTTAAAGATACTGTCACCAACCTTTTCTCCTAAGACATTTTCACTAAGATTAGAAACATCCTTAACCTCAGTCTTTTTTGGTCCATAAACATTTACCTTCCCCTTGAATGGTTGTTCGTTATAAGTCCCATCTATGAACTGGTTTTTTACCCCGACTTGCGGTACTAAATAATCATAACCTTTGGGATTTAAATTTTTTGGTGATTTCTTTTTTTCGCCACCTTTTACGGAGGTTTTAGCGAATCTAGGAATTTGACCAGCTGTAAGGATTTCTTCACGACCTCCAATTTTAACCTGCATTTCCGAAGTGTTCATTACTGCAGGGCTACCTCTAAAATTAGTTACGTAAGGGGATGCCCCTGCTGGAGCGTCCCTAGCCTCATTAACCATTGCGGTCATTAAGTCAGGTTCCATTGTGCCATTACCACCAGAAGCGAATCGCTTACCCTTCTTCCCTTTGAATGTCCCTGTGCTACTACTGAAAGATGTTACGCCAGCACTTCTGGCAATAGTAGCGATATTTGTTACAAGTTGTTGTTGTGAGGATAAAAGCGCATTTTCTCTCTTGATGGCATCGACAATAGCCTTTTCTTTTGCTACCCTTGAGATAGATGAACTTTCAATAGTTTTCCTTAAAGCGGCGTCTCTTTGTAACAAGGAGATCATACCACCTTCAATCTGCTTCAATTTTTCTGCTGCAGAACCCATCTGTAAAACAGTCTTGAATCCCTCTTTAGCAAACTTAAGAACAGTACCAAATATCTTAATAAATCCGCCAGTAAAGATAGCTAATCCTGGCCCTGCTAAAAATCCACCTATAAATTTAAATAAACCTTGTATGAACTTATTGCCCTTTTCTGGGTCTAATGCAGAATCTAAAGCGCTCGTAAGGGCTGTAGCTAACCCAACAACATTTTCAAGTATAGGAGAAATAGTTAATCCTCCCAATCTGTCTGCGAAGCTCGTCAGAGAAACTGTCAGCTCATTAATTTGAGATAATAAACTCTCATTCAATAACTTGTTCTTTTCGGTAGCCTCGTTTGTAGCATCAAAAGCTGTCTTGGTAGCTTGACCAAATATAGAAGCATCAGACCCTAAATCCTTTAATGCAGCACTGACAACGTTAATTTGGAAAACCCCTCCAGCTAATTCTTTTATCTGGCTAGCAACAGTTGGATCAGCTATACTATCTAAAGCACTTGAAAGGGCTTGTAGTTTTTGGATTCCAGATTGTCCTGCACTAATGGCAACACCCAACTCCTGCAGCTGTCCAATTGTGTCACCTCGGCTTATTCTTGTAAAAATGGACTTAAGTGCGTTACCTATAACGGCTCCTCCACGAGCGGTTCTCTGCTCAACAGCTGTTATTATAGCTAAAAGCTCTTCGAAACTAACCCCTGCATCTTCTGCAGTAGATCCTGCTCGACTGAAACCTTGAGCTAAGTCTTGGGCTGATACAGCAAAGGCCGTATCTACAGCGACTATTTTATTAACTATTTGATTAGCACTTAAACCTGCGGAAGTGAATCCATTCATCGCTGCAGTCAGAGCTTTAACAGAGTCTTGTGCGCCTAAGCCAGATATTCGTGTTAAGATCAAAGCAGCCTTCAACCTCTTTGCACTATCAGTCGCGCTCAAACCTTGTCGAGCTAATTCCGCAGCTCCTTCTGCTACCGTAGTGAAAGACTGCCCTGTTTCCTTAGCTACCTTAAATATAGCGTTTCGATATTTATTGAACTCCGAAGCTCCAGTACCTAAGATACTATTGATTTCTATAAGCCTAGCTTGTACGTCAATAGTTGTAGTGACAAGTTTCTTAAATGTTTGGGTTACTCCATTTATAACGGCTGTAGTAGCTCCAAAAGCAAATACACGAGCTGTAGAAGCGTCTAATGATTTTTGAAACTCAGATGCTTGACCTGTTATCCTGCCAAGAGCTTGCTGCACCTGTTTCGCAGATGCGTTAATGCTAGCTGGATTTAAATTAAGATTAGCATTTATGTTAATTGGAGCAGCCATCGTAATTTAATACACTTAAAAGTCTTCTGCAGTAAGCTTTCCTCCTTTTTGGCTCATCTTTTCTCTTAGATCTGAGACTCCATGAGTAACCTTTTCTTTAGATGGATCTTCCTCCTTGGGGGTAAAATCATACACTTTTAGGGCATCCTCCCTAACATCATCAGGCATATCTAAATTTCTAACCTTATTAAATAAGGCAGAGGCGTAAGAAAGTAAGTTTTTTTGCCAGATAGACATATTATATAGATCTTTATTGATCATTTTTAATGGATCTCGGTACATCAAAGCAAAGGTTTCGAAGAAGAATTGAGAATAAGCCATTTTTAGCATATTGCTCTTATTATTGATTTCTTCTATTTTATTACCAATAACTGGGACTAAGTAAAATAAATCATCTTTATCGACATGTTCCGTTAGATCTTCGTCTACATATATATTGTCCTGTAAGGTTTTAGATTGTTTTTTCCTACTGGCTAGATTTTCTGCACTATGCTTTACAATAGAAAGCTTTCTGCCCTCAAGTTCGGAGAGCTTCTCTTTATCCTTACCTAACGAATTCATCATGGATTTCTTGATCGCATGATCTGAAACTTTAGAGATGGCCTTTTCTGAATTTTCAATTAGCCATTTTAAATTTTTAATAGAAGAATCTTCTTCTTCTGACCAAAAGCCCTTTTTTATGGCATTTTCTAAAAGGTCATTCTCACTTTTAATTCCATTTTTAATCGCAGAATCAAAAGAATCGATTTCAAATTGACTTAATTTTAGTTCCTCAAATATCAAAAAATGCTTGAAGTAAAAGCTTTTATTGTCATATTTGATTTTACTATAACCATTAAGAATATCCAAGAGCAGTAAGTCTAAATTTGGATCATCTGCTTTCATTCATCTTCGAACAAATCCTTGAGGGTCTGTCTGATTTCTTTTTCGTTAGAACCCATTTTGTTGTACCAAATATTAGCTACTCTAGCTAGCGTAACAAAAGACTCGTTAAAGATACTTTTATTCCTTAGGTCTTCGACATTTTCAATATCTTCTTCGTCCTCGCATAAGGTCAAATAATGGGATCTTTTTTGGTCAAAAGTTTCTCCGACAAAAAGTGGGAACATTTCAACCTTGTCTTTAATCTCCTCTTCGTAAAAAGAATAATTAAATATAAACCATTCCATTATTTTTTGTTCAGCTCTAGCTTCAGCTGTTTGATTGAACTGGCTTCTGTGAAATTCTTCATATTCAGTTATGGTCTTTTGAGAAGAGATGAAGGCTTCTTTAGCTTCTGCTAATTTAAGTTTTTGTTCTTCATTCAGATTGTCTTGACCTTCATAAAATTCTATAGTCTTAGAAGATTCTAAGTTATCTAAGAAAGCTTTGTTCATAACTTCTTCTGAAAGCTTCGAAGAGCTGCCTCCGATATCTCCGATTTTTTTGTTAAGCATCAACCTAGTCAAGTACCCAGCGTTGATATACTCATTATATTGTTGACCATAAAAAAATTCTGCTTCTTCAATATCAGCGAAACTAGGCTTGTAAAAAACAACTCTATTAGAGATAGACCTTGTTTTTATTTTAAAAGATTCTTCAACCTCCCCCTTAGAATTCTTCTTTTCAAAAGGTACTTTTTCTTTTATTTTTCTTTTTATTTTAAAGGAGTATAATTCTTTCATGAATACTTTTAGACACTATATTATCTATAAAAATACTAAAAAATCAAAGTTAATCGAAAATATATTCAATCCCTAAAGAAGCGTTGCCGTTTTTTTCAAATTCAATATGATTAAATCCAGTAACTCCTCCCATATTGTTTGCTATAAGATCTCCCTGCAAGAAGTACGAAAAAGTGTTATCTTTCTTCGTGTGAATGGACAAGTTTATTGGGAGGTTTTGGCTGTACCCTCCAACAAACCTTCCAGATTGATCGAAGATATAACCTTCGTATCCAGAGAACGCAAACCCAGAGTTCAATAATCCTGTCGTGTCCCCAACAACTTGTCCAGTTCCACCTGCGACAGAAAACCCTAAAGAAGTATCCTCTATGAGGATATCTAAATTAAGTATCGACTGTTCGTGTCCTGTTACTGGTTGATATACCTTCATTATAAATATATTACACAAAAAAGAAGCCCCATCTTGCGATGAGGCTTACTTTGATAGCTTTTAAGTTTATCTCTATTAGCCTTGAGGAGAAATGGGTTGATCAGGAGCTGCGACTCCGCTAGGAAGAGATGCAAATGCTGGAGCTGATAGACCAGTATCAGTGAAAAAGAATAATCCTTGATCTATAGTAGAAGCCCCTCCAATTTGAGCAGAGAATGTCAAATCGACAGTTTCATTATCGTCCAAGCCTTGCGAGAAAGATTGATTATCCAAAACGGCATTTTTAAGCTGATATTTTACCATTGATTTGGCTCCATTAGAAACGTCTAAGGTAATGTTGGTTTTCAGATCTCCTGCAGTTCCAGTGAGCGCGTACTCAAGTGCTCCAGCCCCGAATTCACGCATCAAAGCACTAACAGATAAAGTAACGTCGATTGGGAACTCAAGAAGCTTAGCGTAAGCCAACTCAGTACCAAGAGACTCAATAACTTCTCGGGCTAATGGTAATTCAACAGAAGCACTTTGAACAGGAAGATCGGTTAAACTAGTTGCACCACCGATACCTTCTGCAATAAGGTCATCATTAGAAAAAGTAACAGACACATCTTGTGGACGGAGAACCAAGCTTGACATGTCTCCAGTATCAGGTGCAGGTAATTGAGTCAAACCAGTAAAGGTTCTCTCTCCTTGTAGATCGAGTGATGGGCTATATAACCCTGAATGCATTCCTGTCCAGAAAACTATATTAGAAGCTTGTAATTCGACATCAGCCCTTGGAATCTCCCCGACACCGAAACTAGCAGAATAACTGCTAACGAAACAGTTACCGAACCCAATAACATCATGATTCTGAGCCTGATCTTCATATACGCTAGAATTGAAAGCGTCTTCTCCCTCTTTGGCTGTTAAAACCCAGATGTTTCTTTCTGAAAGGATCGGGTCTTCTACCAACATACCTGAAGCCATTTGTCCAGTAGAACCTTCAGTGCTAGTTGTGCCAGTTGATGATGAAGTGAAGCCAAGCGCTAATTCATTTTCTCCATCGACTAAGAAATAACCCAAGCTTAATGTAGGATTGATTTCTGTAAGAGAAACTGTCCCAATCCGAGCTAATTGACCAAATTCTCTTACATCTTGTCTTGCTCCAGCTAGATCCATATCAAAAGATAAAGTATCTACCCTATGCAATTGGTGAGCGTCTAATGTTTGGTGTGTTATTTCTGCCCCTGTCCCAGTTACATCCCAACCTGTCGGAGTGACATAAACTGCTTTATTCTGTGAAATTACTCGTGTTCTTGAAGCCATATTATATTAAAAGGTTTATTTTAAATACACTTGATTAAGCCCTTGGGAAACGATATGTAGATAAATCGAAGTCAACGAAAGCGATAGAAAAATTAGAATTTAACTTTTCCCTCAATGCTTCTGAGACAACCTTTGAAGAAGAAACTCTTTGCACATAAGAGCATAGAGGATCGTCCCCCTGATTTACGACTAAACCATCATAAGTATATGGGAAGTCCTTTACAGAATAAGAGTAAGCGTAAGGAAATTGCTCATAAGGGATGTGAGTGATTTTTTCCCTTACTGCATCTCTAAATTTAGATATAACAGAATCGAGGATGTAAGAATCTTTTGTAAGTACCATAACTCTCACTCTACTCTGAGTATCCTCTTCCCCTCCAAATGCAAATTCTTGGTTTTCAGAAGAAGCTAAAGAAATAAAGCAAGCGGGTAAAAAATAAGCCCCGTCATTAACCATTGAAGATTTATTATAAAAATACGGGGAATCTTGGCCATTTTCAATGAAATCAGAATGCAAAAGGAAATCTAGATCGTCATCATGAGAAATGTATGTATTGACCTCCTTAACAGTGTAAGTGCCAGATATGCTCAGCCCAGTCCCAGAAGCCGAAGGGAATAAGATACGACCATTGTTGTAATCTGTATACACATTTCCATTTGCGCTTGAATCTCCAGTAATAAAATCATCTCCTACAAAAAAACCAGAATTTACATTATCTACATTATACTCAGCAACAAGTTGTCTATATTCACCCTGATAACCTATCATATCAGAAGGTATATCATCAAAATCAACATAACGGAAATCATTATTTAATTCCGTAATATATGCTTTAGTATCATCTTTTAATAGACGGTTCTCTAACCATAAATAGAAACTAGATAAGAGGTTTTGATCAAATTGGGCTTTCATGATTTAAAATTTTATAATGTTATTTAAGAATTTCTGAAGCATCTTAGACACATAAGGCTTTGATTTAAATGTTGTTGGCCTGAATTGATTTTTCAATTGTATACCCTTACTAGATCTAGATGTATCGAAACTTCCGCTAGAACTGTATAAAAAGGAACCTAAATTAGATATTCCTTTCTCCATACCCTCTGCCCAACTAGCTCCTGTCGCCCAAGGTATAGGGGTAGCCGTATAAATTTTTTCTTCCGAAGGGGCGTTGAAAATCGAAATCCTAAATCTACCTCTCGAAATAGCCCTAACTCTAAGGGTAAGCTTTTCTCTCAATATCTTATCTATAATTGCGGTTGGATTATCCCCTCTTTCGAACCCGATGAATGAAAAAAGATTTCCATAGCCACCTAGAGTCCCAGAAGAATTAGATGAAGATGGACCTGAGTTAATTTCTTTAGTTATAGCGTGATTATAGAAGTCCTTTATTAATTTTTGTTGAGCTTCTTCTATAATCGGTAATATATATTTACGAACCTCCCTACCTGTAATTTTCCCATTTTTGGAGTTGGTAATTGAATTTAGTAGGGCTACTTTGTTAATACCCACATCAAATTTAGTAACTGACAGGAAGGCTTTAGACATTAGTTTTCTCTTTTAAGTAACACCGTATAGTACTGAGTTGAGAATGGACCTACATGCTTTGCATCAGAATCAAGTACATATAAATCATTATCTATTTCTACCCTTATACTATCTTTTACTTTCCCATACCCTTGTGAATCGACTTTAATTTTAACTTTCCCATGAGAAGCGGTGAGATTTAACTGCGCTCCAGCATCCACAACAGATTCTCCTTGATTCGGAGAGAAACTAACTCTAGCCTGTACGGTGTGTTTAACCAATTCTGTTTGAGAGTTTAATTTAGAGTCATCTTTTTTTCTACCATACAAAGGGTTGTAATTTAAAGTTGATGGCCTTGTCGCCACCTTTTTTTCAATAAATACATAGATATCTCTAGCAAAAGTATCGTGGACTTCTGAGAGTGCATTTTTTATAGCTAGCTTTTGAGAGCTTGTAAGTAAAGAAGCCATTAGAAGGATCTATATGAATTAGTTGAACTATAGGCGTTGATATTATCGACAGGTTCAATCCCGTCTCGACCAAAAACTTGAAGAGGAGATGACTTATATACGTTGTATTTACCAACTAAATCATTCAACCTATCAGTCGCATCTACCTTTAAATCTCTAAATGTTTTAGCTACAGAGTTTTTATTTTGCCTTTGTATTGTTGTATCTCCTTCTTTTAAAGTGAGCCAATCAGTATCTGCACCGTACGTGAATCCCCTTAAGGAATCTCTTGCAGCCTTTTCGTAATAATGAATTTCATATAGGTTGCTTAAGATATTTTCTTCTACGGGCATTAAACCAGAGCCAACGCCTATTTCAATGGCTCCAGTATCATTGATGTAAAATTCTTCATTGGTAAGCCCGTTCAATTCTCCTATATTTGTTTCTAGCCAGCCAGAAACATAAGACACAGGAAATCTTTGACGGTCTTCTGAAAATTCGTAATTTACGATTTTTGTAGCAAGAGAACCAAGATCATTCATTAAATAATCTTACAGTCAAACAGGGGTTTAGGGAACTCTACAGTTCAAACAGCTTCTTCACTTCATCGCTAACATCATTAGCTACAGGTGTAGGTGGTCCAGCGACAGATACATTATGTTGTCTTAGGTATATATCGAAAGACTTCTCTAAAGCCTTCTTTAAGGATGGTTTTGAACTCATCTCCATTCCTGAAATCCCCACCCTTTGTGCAAGCTCTGTCATTTGAGAAATGGACATCGATCCTAGGTTCTCTGCAAAGATGTTTTTATTTAAAGTCTTATATGGATTCATATCTTGAATGCCAAGTAAGCCTTCTAGTTCTTTTGCTTTATTAATTTGATTTTCCTTATCTGTACGGTCTTTCCCGTCAGCAAATTGGAACTCTTCTAGAGATTCTTTCTTATCGGACATAACTTATATTAAAGGTTTACACTAAAAAAATCAAATAAAAAGAGCCGCCCCTTTCGAGGCGACTCTAAATATTTTATAGTTTATCCAGTGGATTACGACTGAGTCAGTTTGATTCCGCAAAGAGCGCGATCATCAATACAAACACGGCCTTCTTCAACCTTACCGTAGTAACCAATCTTGTTCTGACGTACGGAGAACTGGTCATCAACGAGAACGTTCATTTCACCAGTAGATCCTTCGTCAAGAACGACAGGACGGAGAAGAGCGTCACGAGAACGATCAACACCGATAAGGATCTGATCAGAAGCTTGAGTGAAGCTGAAGCCACCCTTAACAGCATCAAAGATCTTGTTAAACCGTTGATCGGTACCCATTTCGAGAACCTCAATGATATTGATACCATAGAAGCTAGGAAGTCCTGCACCGCTGTAAAGCTGAGAGCGAAGATCTTCAGGAGCAGCAATACCGTCCTTGATCGCAGATGTGATAGGAGCAGTCTTGGTATTAATTGGGTTGTATGCCATAGCACGAATGTCTGCGACAACTTCAGGAGAAACCAAAAGGTCGGTAACTCCAGCCTTGCTACCACCAACAGGAGTACCACCAACGAAAGAGCTGTTGATACGCTTAGAGGTTGTAATAAGTTGGTTTAAGTCATCAAGAACAAGAGCGCCTCCAGCAGCAGTGGTGATATGATCACCTGCAGTAGCAGTCAAGCTGTCTCCACCGACAAGAGCGGAAGCAAGCACGTTGAATGCGGTGCGCTCCTGCTTAAGCATGACTTCTTGAGCCATGCGAGTGAAGGTCTTAGAAACAACGTCAACACGAGCTTTCTTAGCATACTTACGGTCGAAAGCGAGTGCGCTATCAAGAGTGTAAGTACTGAACTTAAGTTCATTATGTGCTGGGAAAACCTGATTGTACGGAAGTCCTCCAGCGACTTGCTGAGAGTAAACTTGCACATAGTCTTCTTCAGAGATGTCGTGGAAGAGATCAAGAGGAAGGGAAGGATTGTCATCAGCCTGATAAGTCAGAGTGGTGAAAAGATTTCCAACAGTAACAGCGTTATTGATAACTTCAGTAACCACTGGTCCAAGAAGTTCTGCAACAGCCGCTTGCGCCTCGTAAGCCTCTTCACGATTATTTGAACCCATAGCGCGAACTAGAGCCAACTGATCTTCAGTCTTTTTAATAGTAATTTTCATAATCTGTGTTTTAAATTAGAAGTTAATGCTAACAATTGCGTAATCTCCTGCGTGGGTATCCCCAGCAGCACGAGTTCCAGTTGCGAGAACCTTACCGACAACAACGTCAGTAGCAGCAGCTTCTCCAAGATCACCAGCTCCCCAAGAAGCAAGCTCAGTCATCGGAGCAGGAATAACACCACCAGCGAAAGCTCCTTCAAGTAAAGCGAAGGTTCCTTTGGTTGCGACAGGTACAGATTCTCCAGAAGAAACACACTGAAGCTCTTCTTTTTTCTGAGGATAGAAACGAAGTTTCTCTCCATTCTCATCAGTGTCGCGAACGTCACGAAGAGTAATTCCAAGAGCAGCAGCACCAGAAGTGCCAGCGTCCACACGGAGTGGATTGATAGCGAGTGGAGAGTAAGCATTTCCCTGAGAAGTCAGGAATGCGCTCCCACCGTCAACGAGATCAACAAGATCTTCGTTGAGATTGGCGGCAGATACTTTAACAACAGTACCAGCCCCTACAGAAGTGCCGTCATAAGCAAACATGTTGATAACATCGTTATCATCATATTGGCGAAATGGCAGCATATTGGTAATTTCATTAGCCATAATTTTATATTATAATTAGATTTTTATTTTGTAACTTCAACAGAGAAGTTTTCTTTTAGTTTCTCAACTAAAGAGATTTGTTCAGAAGCTTGTGCGTTATTATTAGGAATTGGAGCAGCCTCGACTTCTTCAATTTCTAACTCATCTTCACTAGCTTTAACTTCCTCTTGCTCTTCAGGCTCGTCTTGCTGGAGCTTAGAAGCAATGGCTTCCTCGATCTTAGCTTTGACTTCTTCCTCCTGAGCTGCAATGGCCTCTTTGGTCTTGCTAGCAAAAAGAATAGAAAGTTTTTCTTTAAAGGTATCGAATGCTTCATCAGAAGCTTCAACAGACTTTAACTCATCTACGACTAACTTAAGCTCAGCTTCAGTCAGCTCATATGTGGAATCGATAAAGGTCATGCGAGAGTTAAATAACTCAACAGCAGCTTGAGCTTCAACCTCAGACTTGAGAGAAGATAGTTCAGTTTGAACAGCCTCAAAAGAAGCTTTCAACTCAGCCATCTCGACTTCAGCTTTTTCACGAGCTTCAGTTTCAAGTTGCACCTTAGATTTCCAGTTCTCGGAATGCTCGTTAAGAGCATCACGCATAATCTCGCCAACCGAAGCGGCTTGATCGTCTTTCTTGACTACTGAAGCTACACTTTCGGCAACTTGTGTCATTAATGTCTCGAATTGTTCTTTATCCATATCAAAAATATCGAATTTGTTATTTGTTACATCATATTCCCCCTTTAGGGAATTTTTAATATTAATATTATCTTGCTTCGCTAAAGAATTATCAACATTCTTTTCTTCTTTCTTCGGTTCTGAAGTATAAATTCCTTTTACTCTAGCAGCAGGTTTATATGTTAACGCAGCACCCAATGGGTAAGTCTCACCATAAATCAAACGGTGTACTGGAGTACCTTCTTTATCAACCCCCTTGCCTCCAAAGCCTTTTACATACTGCTTAAGATCCTCTGCCTGTGAACCTTCGGCGATCTCACACTCATCCAATCTATCTGATCCATAGACGACTTTATAGTTTTTAAATGCAAGCTCCCAACTAGTAGCAATACTCTGATATTCTTCATTTTCTTCGTTAGCGGCCTCCTGAATAGCGTTAGCAAGTTCGGGGAAAATATTTTTATAAATTAACCCAGCTGCGTTGATATAAAACGGTTCTTTTTTATCGGCATAAGATTCAACAGCGTTATCTTTAAAATCAAGTTCCTCTACAGAAAGAGAAGCATTGATCATGTGTCCAACGATCTTATGCTTCTTATGTTCAATATTGATTGGCTTATTAATAAATCTCTTTACCGCTGATACAGCTGTTTCTGAATCTATCCCATCGCCGTTTTTATTAAATTCATTTACTACAGCGAGGTTGAATACTACAGGAAGTACATCTACATTTGCTGATGGATCGAAGTCTTCTGGCAGTAAAGATTTAGCAGCTTCCGCAATGGAACCTTCTGATACTCCAAACTTATCATAATCAGTCTCTTTAAGCGCCCTGATATTACAATCAAAACTACTTACCTCAAAATCTTTTAAGTCCATATTCATTCTATACACTTAAATTTTAGTAGAGTGATGTAAAATTGCAGCAGACATATCATCAAGTTGATGTTTGCATCCTAAATCAAGCACATCTTTATCGACGCTAAGTTCAGAAAGGTTTTCTATATTTTCAACAATACTAGCTAAAGTATTATCCCATTCCCCCTTCTCTTTAGAAACAACGATGGACTCACAAGCTTGAGAGACTAAATCTTTTCTTTGCTCATCTAATTCATCTAAACCGTACTTTATTGCAAAGTCTGCGTAAGCCTTAAGTTCGAATTCACTAACCATTTTGGTAGCTTCAATAATACTCTTTTTAGAGAAATTAGAGTTTGATACTCCGATAGGACGACCTCCAGATGGAGCGATAGGGGCAGCTTCAGGTTTAACTGGCCCACCCCCGTCCTGCTCTTCTTGATATAAGTTTATGCTATTAACTAAAGGTAAATAATGCCCTTCTTCCCTATGTTCTTTAAATTCTTCTTGAGCCTTACCCATGTCTTCAGATTTAGGAAATTCTCCAGTATGAATAACTTCCATTCCCTGTTGAGGGGTTAGGACTCCTAGCTCCATCATGCGAGTAGCAAGTTTTGTCATGTCTGAGTTATCTAAAGTGTCTGTTTTGACAAACTTCGCTTCAGGCCAAGAACGCATACCTGCAGCCTTACAAATACGACGAATTTCTGGCTGGAGGAAATCTCTTAAGAACTGTTGGCGGGACTCTTCAAGCCTTTGAATAAATACCTTCATCTTAAGTTGACCGTCTGCATACTTATTATCTCCAATTAGAACATTCTGGAGACCTTCCTGAATATCACGATTAAGTATCTCATACTTTTCGGGTCCAATGACTTTACGAAGATCGGGTATAACAAAATCAGCTTTTGTTGTATAATCAGATACGAGTACTCGACCGACACTTTGGTTTTTAAAGATATTCTGCATAGCAGCCAGAGCTTTATGATTAACTCCTCCTTTATCTGGTTCAGCACCCATAGTGACCAAAAGAACGACATTTTCAATAGAGCGGGATATTGCTTGATCAATTTTTTTAAGTTCTAATTTTTTATTGATGTCATCTAAGACAGAGAAGCCATAAGGGACTGAGAGCGGTTCATAGTCTTGCTTTTTAGCAAATACTACATGTAGTAGTTCAGAAGCTAATTTAATATATAAACGCTCAGTGGTTGTGGCTGTGTTATTTTGAATCCTTACCTGTACATCTTCTGGTAAAGAATTGTACATCTCAATCTCATGTTCTGTTTTAGGATCTTTAAGCCTAGAGATTTCATATGGTGTAAGAACCTTGAAGTATTGAAAGTCATTAAAAGAGATAGAACCTTTAGTGGCAATATCTGTAGGGTTCATGATTAAGTACTTAATTGGGATAGGTACATTTTTAGTTGCACCATAAGTCTCTAGAACCTTACCCGTATCACTGGTCTTAATTCTACCATCCATGCGATACATAAACACATTGCCAGATCGATAGTATTCACGGAAGTATTGAGATTTTAAATCATGCATCTTGATTCTTTTAAACCAAGCATTGATAAAGTTACGAGATTTCTCCGAACCTCCATCTAAATACAAATCAGAATCAGCGAAATCTGACAA
>ENA-UZXB01008505-UZXB01008505.1-metagenome-genome-assembly--contig:-Day-2-1m-contig-8505_pt1 | contig 26791 bp, 19 predicted proteins | sample MGYA00260339_ERZ794899 | MGnify/ENA metagenome assembly ERZ794899 | reverse complement strand
GCCTTGCTGAAAGCTGAAAGAGCCGCCGTTCTAAACACCTTTGGTACGGCGGATCAGCAAGAGGGCATGTTGGCTTTTCTTGAAAAGCGCAAGCCTGTTTTTAACAAGCGCTAACTTGGAGAGCCCTACACCGGCCTAAGCCTCACCGTTTAACAGCTGGAGTGTCAGGAGCCTCACCAAAATATTGATAGCCGTCTGCCTACTCAACCCCTGGTGATACCGGAGTCGGTGCCACATATCAAAAGAGATGGTGGCATGAATCGCCTCGCGATCACTGCGCGCCTTTTGGGCTATTTCGGGCAGCCATTTTTCCAAGTCTTTGCGTAAACCGCGTTGGTTGCGAGCATAGTTCTTGCGCAAAATCTCGTAACGCCAAAGCTGAACGAGCGTGCCCTGCACAATATTACTGACGCTCTCAAAGGCCTCCGCGTAGCGCTTCACGGCCCGCTCAATGCGCTCCTCGGCGCTACCCTCCCGATCTCCGCCTAGAAATAATGCTTCGTAAGAATCGCGAATCTGTTCGTCTGCAGAGGCGTACAGACTTTCCATGTCTTCGAAGTGGCGAAAAACAGAACGAATGCCGACACCGGCCTTGTCCGAGACCTGTTGAGCAGTGGGTACCAGCACCCCCTCCTCCTGCAACGCTAGCGCAGCCTCAATAATCGCTCGACGACTTCGCTCGCTACGTAACCTACGTCCGTCGGCGACATCCTCGCCTTTGACCTTCAACATAATCGCCCCAACTAACTGCTCTACATGCACCGCGTTATGAAGCATGCAGTAATGCATCAAACTATGCCAGCTAAGACTCAGTCTTAACTTTCAATCCATCAAAAATTCGATGAGCTGCACTCAAAATCCAATTAGGTAGGGCTCCCACCCATCCTCAAAAACCTTAAAAAAATGCAAGATAAGCGCCTCGTGCTGCCAGTGCTTATTCCGATAGAACCGCTAACACCTCTGTGACCAAATTGAATCAGAGCCCTTAGAGCCGCTTCTCTCGCTGGGCTAGCAGGAGAGAAAGACCATAAACCGGCAATTTGATAGACTGCGTTTTTGTTTATGCGCCAGCTTTACGGGTTGGTTCGCACCGAGGATTTTATGACAGACCTGTCTTGTAACGTTGTGGTCGCAGCGCTCTATCGCTTTTCTGACCTACCAGATTTTGAAGCTCTTCGAGACCCTCTACACCAACTCATGTCGAAGCATGAGGTTAGGGGCACCTTGCTACTCGCAGCCGAGGGCATCAACGGCACCATTGCGGGTTCTAGAGGCGGCATCGATTCCGTGCTCAATTGGCTAAAGCGTGATCCCCGGTTTGCCGACCTCGAGACAAAGGAGTCCTACGTTGAAAAAAACCCTTTCTACCGCACCAAAGTAAAATTAAAGAAAGAAATCGTCACGATGGGCGTTGAGGGCATTGATCCCAAACATATTGTTGGCACCTATGTAGATCCTAAAGACTGGAATGAACTCATTAGTGATCCCGATGTGGTGCTGCTGGATACGCGAAATGACTACGAAGTTGACATCGGCTCTTTCGAGCGAGCCATCAATCCCGCAACCTCATCTTTCCGGGAATTTCCAGCTTATGTCAGCAAACACCTTAATCCCAAAAAGCATAAAAAGGTTGCCATGTTCTGCACAGGTGGCATCCGCTGCGAGAAATCTACGGCCTATTTAAAGCAGCAGGGTTTTTCCGAGGTTTACCACCTGAAAGGCGGAATTCTCAAGTATTTAGAAGAGGTGACGGAAGCTGATAGCAAATGGCAGGGCGAATGCTTTGTGTTCGACAATCGTGTCAGCGTTAACCACCGATTGGAAAAGGGCCAGTACGATCAATGTCATGCGTGCCGCCGCCCTATCACCGAAAGTGACAAACTTAGCCCCCACTATCAAAAAGGCTTGAGCTGCCACCACTGCATTGAGAACCAGTCCGACGAGCAAAGACAACGTTACTCCGAGCGTGAGCGCCAAGTTGAGCTGGCGCGGGCTCGAGGAGAAACCCATATTGGTCAATCGATGAACGCTACGATAGCCGACAAGAAGCAGGCGAAATTGCATGTGAAAAATCGACAGCGTCAGCTGGATAAAAACTCCGATCATCCATCCACCGAGGGTAGTTAAAACCATTAGGCTCTAAACAAAATCAATAGCCACTCAACGCAATTTGTGCAGTAATGCCTGCGCACCCCAAAAAAAACTCATAACCAAGGGGTCTAGGAGAACTTATGAATACTTCAAAAGTTGTACTAATCGCGGTCTTAACGTTTCTTTCATCTTTGACCTTCGCGGACGTGTCAGATGATTTAATTGCAATGGACAAGCAGTGGGGAGCAGCCGGTGGGCCGGCAGGTTACGTGTCTGAGGACGTCATCGGCATTGGGCCAACGGGGATTGTTAATTTTGGCAACCTAGTTGCTGACGCCGCGGCTAACGCAAATGCCGGGGAGGAATACGTCGTTAGTGGATACCAGGTGAAGTTTCTCAGCGACGATATCGCGGTGATGGTCCACACAGCAGCAGGCTCAGATCCTCACGCAAGCCTGCATGTCATTCAGAAACAGGGCGATGGTTGGCTGGTTGTTGCTACCGCGTCAGCTCCCGCGAGTTAATCCACCAAAAATGCCCTAAGCCCAAAATTTACGATCCTATTGGGTTTAGGGCTTGCCAGCCGATTGCCATGTTGTTTTAGCAAAGCGCTATCGACTCAAATCAAGCTCTACCATTGCCCACAACCCGCTACAGCCTTACGGAAACGGTGTCTCATACTATTTACACTTCGATGGCGCCAGACAGCTCGCACTCAGCGACTGCGCTATGCAGCGCCACTCGCTGCGGACAGACTCAGAGATGATGTCACCGCCGAGGCGTGACCTGCTGTTAAGTCAGTCAAAACTGGGACCAGTGACTCGGGCAAGTTGTGACCCATACCCTCAATAATCTCCAGTCGAGCATTAGGTATTTTCCGCGCTGTATCGATACCACAGGCTAAAGGCACGAGCACATCGTCACGACCGTGAATCACTAAACTAGGCGTTGTGATGGTCTTGAGAAGATCAACGCGACTACCGCTGGCCATAATTGCTGCCATATGCCTAGCAAAGCCTGGGGGATAAAAACTGCGCTGAAAAGCTGCTCGTACTTTTTCCTTTAGCTCTTCATCACTTTGAGGAAATCCAGGACTGCCTATCAGTCTTTGGAACGCCATCGTGCTCTCTAAGCTGGGTTTTACCAATCCCAAGTAACGCTTCAAAAGCGCACGAGTCACTTTTTTACTCGCGCGAGGCAAATGGGGGGCGCCACTTGATGACATGATTGATGTCAGTGAATGCACCCGATCGGAGTGTTTTGCTGTCAAAATTTGACCAATCATGCCGCCCATAGAAACCCCAACAATATGAGCCCGCTCCAGATTGAGTGCATTCATCAACTCAATTGCGTCAGTCGCCATTTCGTCTAATTTGTAGGAAACCCTGAGCGGTCGATTGATAGCTGCTCTCAGCATCATACCGACCGTACTAGGAATACGAGCAGTAAGCATTTTCTCTGATAGCCCAACGTCTCTGTTATCAAAACGAATTACATGAAAACCACGGTCGGCTAAACCCTGACAAAAAGACAGCGGCCATGCCGTCATCTGGGTTGCCATACCCATGATCAGTAGAATGGCTGGATCCTCGGCATTGCCAAAATCATCGTAGGCAAGACGAATACCATTGGCGTCTAAATAGCGCTCTGACATAGATTTAAATCCTCATGGGACCGAGAGAAACAATATTGGTTGATGCTGTCATTATTACGGACACCCGGCAACGATATACACCTCCCACTAGATAGCAATGTTAAGGTACCCCTGAACTCCAAGCACTTTAGAATTTACTTAATGAGTCGATGAAGGTCGCGGTGTGAGCTTAAGCCATGAAAAAACTTAGTCTTATCGATAAAGGATTCCTGACTTCAGAGAATCGTGAAACACCTATGCACGTAGCCAGCCTCGGTCTTTATACCCTGCCAGATGGTGCTGACGAGCAAGAGTTTTTACATGAGCTGGCGGGTAACGTTCGCAACGCACAGGCAATGCTCCCTCCCTTCGGGGACCGGTTGCGCCTTGGTCGCCTTGGATTAGCGGGGTCGGCTTACTGGGAGCCCGATGCCGCTATGGATATGGATTACCATGTTCGCCATTCGGCTCTACCTAAACCCGGTCGTTACCGAGAGCTCTTTAATCTGACATCTCGCCTTCACGGCACACTGCTTGAACGTACCCGGCCTCTCTGGGAAATGCACGTCATCGAGGGACTTCAAAACCGGCAATTTGCGGTGTATACCAAAACGCATCACGCTGCCGTCGACGGAGCTCGTTCGATACACATTTCTCGAAGCATGCTTTCTACCGATCCCAATCATGTTCTAGAGGAATCACCGCTGTCATTGCAATCGTGGCAGCGCTATAAAGATGCGATGCGTAAGGGGAAACAGCCCCCTCATTCCAATGAAGAGCTGCGTAACGTCGCCGACGTATTGAAGTCTACCTTCGATAGCAGCACGAATCTGGTAAGGGCGTTATCGGCTTTTTCCAAAACCTGGGCAGGCCGAGGAGGCGCGCTTAGCCTGCCACATCAGCAAGTACCCATAAGCTCCTTGAACCACTCCATTCATGGTGCAAGACGCTTCGTAGCGCAGTCTTGGCCATTTTCTCGGATTGAGGCTATTGGCAAGGCGTTCGGCGGCACCTTTAACGATGCGGTGCTTGCCATATGCTCTGGAGCCTTGCGTCAATATCTGAAGACCCATGCAGAGTTACCAGAACAGCCTCTGAAATCCATGGTCCCCGTGTCGCTACGCCAAGAGGGCGACCTCGAGTCAGGCAATGCGGTCGCGGCCATCAGCGCCAACTTAGCCACCGACGTCGCAGACCCCGCCCGACGCATCCAAGCCATCATCGCTTCGGTCCGTGCCAGCAAGGCTTTTTATGCGGGCATGTCACCCAAAGAAATAGAGTTGGTCAGTGCCGTATTACAGGCGCCAACCTTACTACTTTTGCCATTGGGTCTAATGGCAAAACTGCCGCCTTATAATGTCGCAATCTCAAATGTACCGGGCATCCGGGAAACCATGTACTGGAATGGTGCTCGTATGGATGGGTCCTACCCCCTATCCATTGTTACCGATGGCATGGCAATGAACATCACGCTGATTACTTATGATCAAAATGTAGATTTTGGGATTGTTGCCTGCCGCAAGTCGGTACCTCAAGTGCAACGTTTTATTGACTACATGGAAGAGGCCTTGGTCGCGCTTGAGGATGCAGCAGGATTGCGCCCACCCGAAAAAGACAAAGCACTCACTCCAAGAAAACCAAAAGCTCAACGAAAAACGCCTTTGGCAACAACCGTCGCAAAACCCAAGGCGGCCACAAAAACCAAGTTGAAAGCCCCACCCAAAGCTATCTCAAAAGCCAAAGCAAAGCCCAAGCCCAAAGCCAAGGCCAAGCCAAAGCCCAAAGCCAAGGCCAAGGCCAAGGCCAAGCCAAAAAACCCACAATGACTTTTGTAAAACAGCGATTTACGGCGACTAGTGCCGCAAAATTTCGATAAAGAAGCTAGTACTCAGGCTGAAATCTTCACCGTCAAAAGCAGAAACCTTTGTTGGCGATATACGGGCAGGTAAAAAACCAGTGAAGTGCCTCACAACAGCTAGGTCAGCCAAGCTCCGAAAAACCGCTACGGCGTCACGATATTAAAAACCTCATCGGGTGGATCAAGCATCGCAAAGAACTGCAGTAAGTCTAACCGCGACCCTTGAATAGAAATATCATCGGAAAATAACGTTTCTCGGATCCCTGCTTGTCCTACCAGCATGCCAATAAACAACTCGTGGGTAATTTGCAGCGTCGCATTAGCATTTACATCGGGTTCGCCATTGCGCTGATGTAACACTGCATTTTCGAGGCTTAAAACGTAGGTCTCAGCCAAATCGGTGAAGGTAAAATTGAAAACATAAGATTCGCCATCTGCTTTTTCACCGTTAAGCATGACGGCAATAAGCTGCATGAATTCACTGATTGGCGTTTGCCGTATCAAATCAGCTGCATTAGAAATGCCAAGGCCCTGCGAGGGCGCACCCGAACGTAGCTCTAGGGCTCCTGTCAAATACACATCGCGCCACGGGCCCGACTCGGCCTGATACCCTAGCTGGTCATAACTCTGCGCCAACAACATCTTTGCTGCAACATGATTGGGCTCCGCAAACACCAAGTGATTAAGAAGCTCAGCAACCCAGCGATACTCCCCTCGGTCAAAGGCGGACTTCGCGGTTGTCATGACGCCGCTGCTTCCACCCATCGCCTCGACGTACCGCGTTGAAGACTCAACCTCGGGCAATGGATCGAGATTGGCAGGGTTCCCGTCGTACCACCCGAAGTAACGTTGATATACAGCTCGGGAATTATGCTTCAACGTTCCGTAATAACCGCGATTAGAAAAACTGTTTCGCAGCGCAGTAGGTAGCTCTAGAGACTCGGCAATCTCACTCGGAGTATGCCCCTGAGAGGCAAGGCGTAAAGTTTGATCATGTATGTACCGGTACCCATCTCGCTGCTTTTTTAAGAAATCGACAATCTCGGTATTGCCCCAGAGCGGCCAGTGGTGACTGGCAAAATAAACCTCCATCTCAGGAAAGATTTCAATCGCCTCGTTTATGTAGTAGCTCCATTTGCGCGCATCGCGCACATGGGCACCACGCAATGTATACAAGTTATGCATATTGCGCGACACAACCTCAGCACCGCAAAAAGCCTTTTTTTCAGGCAAGTAAAAAGTCAGCTCTGCGGGCGCTTCCGAGCCTGCGGCGTTTTGAAAAATGAAGTTAACGCCATCAATCGTCACCCTTTCTCCCGTTTGAGAAATCACGCGCGTCGGGGTTGCCAGGCCGGGGCTGCCAAAGGCGGGCCCCTTGCCCAGCCCCGAGCCTACATGCCCAAAGGGAGAGCGCTCGAGTTGGCTACCGTACATAAACATCGAGCGACGGCTCATTGTAGTGCCGGCAATAACATTTTCGCTGGTGGCCTCACTCATAAAGCCTTGAGGCGCAATTATTTCAGTCTCGCCATTCCCCTCCAAAACCGCGAGAACGCCGCCAAAGTGATCAATATGTGAATGCGTGATAATGACTGCAGTTACGGGCCGATCGCCTAATTTTTGACGAGCGAAAGCCAGTGCAGCTGCCGCTGTCTCCTTAGTGGTTAATGGGTCGACAAGGATCCAGCCACGCTCACCCTCAATGATGCTCATATTAGAGAGATCAAATCCCCGCAACTGATAAACACCTTGAGTAACTTCAAACAGCCCATGAATATTATTCAAACGCTCTTGTCGCCACAGACTGGGATTAACGCTATCCGGAGCATCGCCATGGATAAAATCGTAGTCGTTGAGGCTCCAGACTATCGAGCCATCAGCCATGCTTACCCTGAGGCCGTCAGCTCGAGCAATCAGGCCTTGAGTGGCATTATCGAAATCTTGCGGATTATTAAGGTCAAGAGACTCCGCCACCGCCTGATTAATGGCAAGAGTGCTAGGTGTTGGCGGTGTATTTCCCTGACTTCCAATAGTGGCTTGAGCGGGGGGTGGTTTCCCGCCGCAGCCAGCAAGGAGACTCGCAGACAAAATAACAAAAGTAAAAACCCTAATACTTAGATATGCCTGCATCGTGGAGCACCCCAGTCTATTGAAATGTGAACTGATAATCGTTGAAGCACCTCCTAAAGATTATCAAACCAATGAACCAGCACCTCACCTTGCTCAGCAGATTGACGCGCCAGCTGTTCGGCCTTCTCGGCAAACACTGTTTCAACTCGTTCACGCCGGATTTTAAGGGTAGGCGTCAGTATTTCGTTTTCAATGGTCCAATGCTCATTGGAGATAATGACTGCACCTATTCGCGCATGCTTTTCTATTTCACTATTGATCGAGGTAATCGTATCAAGAACCGAAGCCTCTACGACTCCGCGATCGACACCTCCCGCCGCGTCGCTTAACACGGTGACCATGACAGTCTTCGAAAAGCCGCGGCCCAATAAACACTGCTGCTCGGCGTGCACGTTATCAGCGAACAAACCTTCAATGGGCGGCGGCGCCACAAACTTTCCTTGGATAGTTTTGAAATAATCCTTCACTCGCCCAGTTATAAAAATAAAGCCATCGTCGTCGATATACGCTTTATCGCCGGTGTGGAGCCATCCATTCTGCCAAAGCTCTGCGGTTTTTTCTGGCTGCTGGTAGTAGCCCGGAGTACAACCCTCAGCCCGAATCAACAGTTCTCCAATATCGCTTATTTTGACCTCGACTCCCGATATGGGCTTGCCGATTGAGCCAATGCGGCGGTCGTCGACCTTGGTAACAATCAGCGACATAGCTTCCGTCTGACCAAAGCCCTCGCAAAGTGGCAGGCCCAACTTATCCCACCAGTGGATCAGAGCGGGTGGTGTGGGTGCAGCCGCCGTCAGGCAGTAATCCACCTCAGTCAGCCCAAGCCCACCTAAAACCAAAGCGCCCATACCTTCAGCATCTTGTTCCAGCAATTGGTCGAGGGCCTCTTGCCCTCCTACTTTACCCAACACCGCCTGCTGCAGTTGCTCCCAAACTCTGGGTGGGCCAAAGAATATATTGGGCTTACAAGCGGGCAAGTCACGAAGCAGTGTGTCCAACGACTCGTTGAACCAGATTTCACCACAAGCCACCATCGAGCCATATTCAACAATTTGTCGCTCCGCAATGTGCGACAAAGGCAGATATGAAAAAAAGCGCGACCCCTCCCGGGAGGCAAATGCCTCTGTTCCCCGGCGCACAGGAATCAAATTGGATTCATGGGTCTGAATGACGCCTTTAGGCATGCCCGTCGTGCCCGATGTAAAGACCAGAGAAATAAGATCTGAGGCCTCACTTTGGTGTGAGGGCCGCTGACCCTGACCCTCCTGAAGCAAGGTATCCCAGGTAACGTGCGCTTCGTCACAGCTAACACCTGGCAACGTAATGACCAACCCACCCTCAGGCATCACTTCTTTCACGGCATCCCAGTTGGTTGTCTCACCCAAAAACAAAACTTTTGTATCGGTGAACTCCAGAATGTATTGCGCGGTCGCTGCGGTGTGCGTCGTAAACAGTGGCACTGAAACATTGCCAGAAGCGATGACTGCTAAATCTGCAAGCACCCAGTGAGCGCGATTTTTTGATAGCAGCGCCATGCTATGACCAGACCCCAATCGCTTCTCTAGAGCCGCGGCCACGGCATGCACCTGATCCTGAGCCTCACTCCATGAGTACGACGTCTCACCGGCCTCATTCAGATCACGCAGCCAAACTCTATCTGGGCACTCCTCGGCCCAGTGAGCCAATTGGCCGATCAATGTTGGGCTTTCCATACTTCCCCCTAGGAATTTAATTTTTTCACGATGATACCGATTTTTGCTACTTTAGAGGCCGGCGACTTTAATATTTTTATGCTAAATGGACGTTTTTCAAAAAATCGCCCACCCGGTGAAAGCACCTAGTTCGCTGACTACAAGCATGCTAAACGATCCTAGATTCTGACGAGGCAATCTCTATCGAAACTCCGAGAAGCTCAAACCCTTCAACCCTATTTTACTATCTCGCCGCAGTACTATTGTGCAGCACCTCCGTTGCCGCCAAAGATTTTGATTACTTTGAGACCACACGAAAAACCGTGCGCAACGGTATGCAATCCATGTTTATCTGTAATGGTCTATTTACCTCGCAGCGTTCTTTGAGCCAAATTTTCGAGCAAGAATTAGCCTATTTAGGCAATCGACGCCTTGGTGATGCAAAAAAAGGAAATTACCGCATAGATTCTCAAACCCAGTCAGTTGAGGTGGGAGGCGGCCATGATGGACCTGCGGTAACTGCCGTGTTTCGTTCGGGTATCGGCTGCCTTGCCATGGCGCCAGGTATGGCACCCGAAAATTTCGCACAACTGCCCAAAGTAGAGCCGACGATCCCCATTGAGGACACCGAACAATTACCCTGGCCCCACGGGGATTTGATCGAACAAAACAGCCCGCACAACAGCGTGTCTCAGACCTCTCTAACTGCGGCCGCTGACTGGGCGTTTACAGCCCATGCCGAAGGCGAAGACACCACTAGCCTTCTCGTAGTTCACCGGGGCAATATCGTTTATGAACGCTATGCCCCTGGCTTTAATTACCGAACGCGCACCCGAACATGGTCCGCGGCCAAAAGTATCGAGGCAGCGCTAATCGGTCTTCGAGTGGATTCCGGCCATATGGAATTAGATTCACCGCTCCCCATAGTTTGGTTACCCGAACAATCAGGCGCAGGTAGCGACCCTCGTTCAAGCATTACGCTACGACATGCGTTGAACATGACCACCGGACTTTACCCGGTAGACAACAATAATATGACTGCGGCTGTAGGCTCCGGGCTTGCCTACTGGGCCGGTAGTGGCTACGAAAATCAGGTTCGTCAACGCGGTCTAATTCGTGATCCGGGTAGTCATTGGGATTATGAAAATTATGATTCGTTGCTGGCCGTATCTGCATTTAAAACAACTTTTGAAACCGAGCACGCCTATCTTCAATTTCCTTATGTCGAACTTCTGCAGAAAATAGGCATGCGTAGCACGCTTCTTGGAACAGATCGTTTCGGTGACTTCATACTGAGCAGCCAAGCTTTTAGCAATGCTCGAGATCTAGCTCGGTTCGGGCTGCTCTTTTTAAATAAGGGCAATTGGTTTGGCGACCAGTTAATTAGCGAAGACTGGATCGATTTCATAAAGACGCCCACGCCCACATCAGCCTTTAGGGGCAATGATTACGGGGGCCACTGGTGGCTAGTGCCCGACGCCCGCAAACAAGAAGTGCCCGCCGAGGCTTTCAGTGCCGCGGGAAGTCGGGGGCAGTATGTCACCGTTGTCCCCTCCCATGACGTGGTCATTGTTCGCCGCGGATTAGACTACAACGGCGCGGCGTTTGATCAATGGAGTCTGGTCCGCGAGGTGTTAAAAGCTTTCCCGAACCCATCTGACAGTCGGTAGTGATTTACAAGCTACTGATTTACCTGGCCGGTAAAATACACCGAGCCCTCAACACATTAACACCATCGATTTATGATGCCGGCCTTACCCTTTAAGGTCAGAGCCCAATAAGAGCTCATCCACTGCAATGGCACAAAGCAAACCGGAAAACCAAAGCAGCAGTCCTTCAGCTTCTCAGTTAGACTGGCTCCGGCAACAGACAACAGACTTTTACACCATGGCGCTTTCTAAGTTTTATTCACTTCCTAAAATCAGAGACCACCTTTGACCAAAAAGGCAGATCAACCACCTCCACTGGATAAAGTTCACGTGCTCACGGTTCTCGCCCAAGTACCCGCTGGAAAGGTTGTTTCCTTCGGCGACCTCGCCGATATGTCAGGGTATCCTAGAAGGGCTCGCTGGGTGGGTTCCGTACTGTCCAAGCTTCCCTCGAGCACAAAACTGCCATGGCACCGCGTTGTAAATTCCCAGGGAACCTTAACCTGTCCTAGGGCTGATCTCGCAGAGAAACGGCTAACCCGCGAAGGCATAAAGGTGCACCAGCTGAAAGTTTCAATGTTAAAACATCGGTGGTGCCCAGAACGATCAACCAGTAAGCACGCAGGTCCTGAGGAGGACTGACGCATGGCACAAGATCCCTTTGAAGAATTCCAACAACGCCTGCTAAATACGCAAGACGAGGCCCGCGATGAGGCCGTTAAAAAGCGGCACGAACGTGGAGGCCGTACCGCTAGAGAAAATTTGGACGACCTGGTCGAGGGCGCCTCCATCAACGAATTTGGCCAGCACGCTGTAGCGGCTCAGCGCAGCCGCAGGGAAATTGAAGAGCTGCAGCGACAAACAGCCGGTGATGGCGTGATCACTGCTATCGGCCCTGTTAATGGCAGCTTATTTAACGAGAGCGTGGCAAAGACTGCGCTAATTATTAACGACTACACGGTTCTAGCCGGCACTCAAGGCTACTTTCATCATCGAAAAATTGATCGCTTATTAGGTTTGGCCGGGCAACAACAGCTTCCTGTAATTATGTATACCGAAGGTGGTGGTGGTCGGCCCGGCGATACCGATGTCCTGATATCGGGGGGTGGCCTCAATGTACCCACTTTTCATCGATGGTGTGCCTTAACGGGGAAGGTACCGCGCATTGCGGTTAACCATGGGTTCTGCTTCGCCGGCAATGCCGCGCTTTTTGGTGCGGCCGATCTTCGCATAGCCACCCAAGGAAGCTATATTGGCATGGCTGGACCTGCCATGATTGAGGGCGGCGGACTGGGCCGTTATAAACCCACCGAAATAGGCCCCACATCAGTACATTCTAAAAACGGCGTCATTGATATTGTCGTACCGGACGAAGCAGAGGCCACAATAAAAGCCAGACAAGCACTTGCCTTCTGTCAGGGCCCAACAGCTAACTTCGAATTTGCTGAGCAATCCGCTTTGCGCAGCGCGCTGCCATCTAACCGAAGAATGGCCTACGATCCCGTAAAAATCCTTGAGCGCGTGTTCGATAAAAATTCATTCATAGCTTTACGCAGTCATTATGGGCGCAGCATTGTTAGCGGCCTTGCGAGAATAGACGGCACTCCCTTTGCGGTATTAGCCAACGACTGTCGACATCTGGGTGGCGCCATCGACGCTGAAGGTGCGAGCAAAGCCACAGACCTTTACCGACTCGCCGAGCGATGGAAACTACCCGTTGTTTCTTTCGTAGACACACCCGGATTCATGGTGGGACCCGACAGCGAGGCTATCGGAGCACCGCGGTACATGTCTGAAATGTTCACGGCGGGCGCCACACTATCTCAGCCGATCGTGGCTATTTTTCTTCGGCGCGGCTACGGCCTTGGCGCGATGGCAATGACAGGTGGCTCTTTCGAAATCCCGGTTTATGCCGCTAGCTGGCCCACGGGAGAGTTTGGACCCATGGGGCTTGAGGGAGCCGTTCACTTGGGATACAAACAAGAACTCGCCGAACTGCCCGAGGGCCCTGAAAGAGACGCCCACTTTGAGGAGCTTCTAGCCAAACTTTACGAGCGCGGGAAAGCAACTGAGGCCGCCAGTTTTCTTGAGCTCGACAGTGTGATTGACCCCGTTGATACCCGGTCAGTTATTAGCAGGGCTTTGCCCGGCTGTTAACTGCTTAATCAGCCCGCGTGGCCCAAACCCGTTTACACCAAAGAAGAAGGGCTAAAATCACGAGCTCGACTCCCATGCTAGGCACCCCCGCCGCCACCGGACCATCAATGACCAACGTCAGAGTTCGGCCTAGCAAAGCAATGAGCACCAACAATTGAACGGGCCACAGTAGGCTGGGATCGCAGCGACCAGCGGCAACAACCAGAATGAGTCCGCCACCCAAGAAAAATCCGGCAATGTCTGCCCTCACCGTACCTAAGCCCGCCGCCGCAAGATCCACCAAACCCATGTTGGCAGCAGCATCTCCAGTGTTTAACCACAAGCCTGTGCCCACAGCGAGAAACAGGAGCCCAAACAACCCCGATAACAACCTAGACAATATAAGCATTACTAACCCCCACCTGATTTTATTTTAATGGTCTATTTGGTCATATTCTCTTTCATCGTAAAGCCAGCCAGAGCCACGCGCATCCCGAGCTACTTTAAGCGTTGCTCAGATAGAAATTGCTGCAGCTCACGTATACCAAGTCCAAGCTGCTCTGAAATCGCGGGCAACTGATCTGCCGTCGGCAAAGCTCCACCTGAAAGCGCCGAGGCCTCGACCTGCCGAAAGCTACCACCTGCTGCCGCTAAGCCAAAGGTCAAACACGCACTCCCAAGGGTATGAGCTTCACGAATAATAATATTACGCTCCTCATCGGCCATGGCTTTGCGTAACCTTTCCCAGCGATCCGTTGACTCACCCAAAAACTTATCGACGAGCGTTTCGAGCACACCAATGCCCACCTCGCGCACAAGACGTTCAATAGGCCGTCTATCGAACGCGATGGCGTCCGGTGGCGAGCTGCCGTCTTCGCAAGCATGTGATTTGTCATTGTCAGTCATACCATAATCTTCCTCATTTACCATCGCACTCTTCTCAGACGAAACTGCGGGCTCCAAGTCCACAGTGGCTCCTCGGCTACTGGTGAAGTCCCGAGCCAAATCAGACCGGGGAACAATAGCAATCGAGGGCACATGGGCTAGCAAAGCGGTGCGCAGGTCTCCCAATGCAAGGCATTTATCTAAAATAGCCACAATACCCGACTGTGCAAGCCGCTGCCGATCGTGCCCATCGCCATGACCTGCAAGCGCTAAAATGGGAGTCGCCACGGCCCCCGGAACCTTACGATTTTGCAACGCAGCCTCAACAACACCGGCACCGAGCATCTCAAAATCCATAACGATCAGATCAAACGCCCTAGATTCTGACTCAATCAGCCCAGCCGCCTCCTCGATCGAACCTGCCATCACTACGCTCAAGCCCATTGATTCCAGCAGTTTTCCATTGAGCTGGCGGTTAATTTTTTGCTCCTCAACTAGCAACACGGCGCCAGAAAATTCGTCACCTCCGCCTGTGGCCACATCGCTTCGGCTCTCCAACAGGTCATTTTCGGATGCCAAAGACAGTGGAATTTTGAAGCAAAAAATTGTGCCCTCACCAACGGATGATTCGACGGTGACACCACCACCCAAAGCCTCAACGAAGCGCTCTACGATACTCAATCCCAAGCCAGTGCCTTGTGCATGACGGGTCTCAGCGCTTAAACCGGTAGCAAAAGGCTCAAATAATTTTTCTATTGCATCAACAGGTATACCCGGGCCTTGATCAGTCACGGCGAACTCAATCATTTCTTTCTGCAGGCCATGGCTACCAACTGTTGACGCACCGAGGGTAATCGTCCCAGACTCTGAGAATTTAATCGCATTGGAAAGCAGATTGCCCAGCACCTGCCGTAGTAGCTTTAGACGTCCGGTGTAGGTTTTCGCAAAGCCACGCTCTCCCGAACGCCGCAGCTCTAACCCTTTTTCCAACGATCGGGAACGTGCCAGCATGAGGCACTCGTCAATCAACTCATCAAGTTGAAACGCTTCGCTCTCTGCCTCATTCATGTGAGATTCAAGGGAGGCGGTTTCAAGCGTAAAGTTAATCACCTCTAGTAAGCGATCGGCACTTTTAGAGGCGAGGGACGAATACTCTCGCAGCTTCCCATCAAGCTTGAAATCACCCATCAAGCTAATTGCACTAATCACCCCATTTAAAGACGTTCGCATTTCATGGCTGACATGATGAAAATATTTTTGTCGGGCCTCGTTGGCGCGCTCCACATCCTGCTTTGCAGATTTCAACTGGACGTTTAGCGCCTGTAAGTCTTCCACCATCGACTGCTGCGTGCTCATAAAAAACAGCTGGTCCATCTGCACGTCATGCACAGGAAAATCTGACATTGTCAGGTTGCTATCAACCGTATTCTCTTCTATCCACCACAACCAAGGAACACCAACAAAGCAGAGCCCTTCTAAACCCATGTCACTGTAGTCAAGAATCTGCCCTCGGATTGCAAATCCCGATTCTTCATTGAAACCCAAAAACAACTCGCCGACGGCTACTTTTGCCGCTGCCACAGATCCGTCAAACGCTGTAGGGCGCTTAAATTTGAAGTACTCAAAAAATTGGATGGGTGCGGTATTACTGGGCTGGCATTTTTGGGTCAAAAGTGGGCTAGCACGCACTAAGGCTCCGTCGCTGTCAATTTGACCGACTAACGTAAAGAGGCCTTGAACCTTATCCCAAAATTGATTGGTTTTGATCACTCAGAAGGCCCTTATCCCATGCGCACCGTGAAGAGCGTTTTTTCTCCGCCATCGGATGCTTGAGGGTCGATTTTGAGAATCTCCATGGACTGGTTAAACCGCTGTGCCAAACCCTGTAATAGGCCCTCGACAAAGGGCGTTAGGCCAACCCGCTCGGACACATAGAGGATATCCACGTGAGAGCCATCGCCCTCTCGCACCTTAAAATTAGGGGGGCGATAATCAAGGAAAGTTGAACTGATACGATCATGCAAATTGTTAAGGTTACTAAGAAAGCTCAGCATATCTGACCCGGCCGCACGCAGAAGTGACTCGTACTGCCTTGCTACTGTATTTTCAACCCAGTGCACCCCAAAAGCCCTCAATGCATCGCTGAGGTCAATGTTCATTTCGTCGGCACAGGCTTGGGCCAGACTGTAGGTAATGTCATCGTCATAGGATTGCATCGCCAAAAAACTATCATCGGGCACACCCGAGCGCTGCAAAACCTCCTCCCATTTCCCCTCGCCAAATTGCTCTACAATCATGTCTCTCAGAGACTTATTAATGACTCCATACATTGCATGACTCCAGTAACTTTAGCTAAGGCGTTATGACTTCCAACTCTGTATCTTTCGATAAATAGTAGAGGGGGCGACCTCTAACAGACCAGCTGCACGGTTAACGTTTCCGTCGCAGTAATCGATCGCCGTCTGAATGGCTCGCTTCTCGGTGAGCCACAGAGGCTCAACACCGCCGCCATGACGGGTATCGGCAGCAGGCGCAGCAGCAACACGAGTCACTGAAGGTGCAGCGTCTAGCGTATCGCTATCCATAATAGCAACGCGTAACTGTTCATAGTCGATGGCCTGATCAGAAGACATAAGCACCAGCCTATGAATAATATTCTCCAGCTGCCTAACATTTCCTGGCCAGGGATAGCGTCGCAACTCTCGTCGCGCATCCTCAGAAAATGCAAAACCCTGACGGCCCTCCTGCTCAGCAAATACCTTCAGATAATGCCCTGAAAGTAGCAGCACATCGTCGCCTCGCTCCCTCAGTGGGGGTATTCGTAAAGGCACGACGTGCAAGCGATAAAACAAATCCTCCCGCAAGCGGCCTTCGCGCATTTCAAATAGGGGATCGCGATTCGTTGCCGCTAAAATTCGCACATCAGCAACGAACTCGTTGTCACTCCCCACGGGCTTGAAAGAGCCACTTTGGATGAAGCGCAGTAGCACTGATTGTAATTCGTAGGGCATGTCGCAAACCTCATCCAGAAATAAGGTCCCCCCGTCTGATTGCTTGATCAACCCATCTCGAGCATGAAGATTACCCCGCACTCCCGGCGCCTCACCAAACAGCTCAGACTCAATCAGATCATTGGGTATCGCTGCACAGTTAACAGCGATAAAGTCACTGGGGGCACGTGCTGATAAATCGTGTATTGCTTTTGCGGCCAATTCTTTACCCGTACCGCTCTCACCGGTAATTAACGCCGTCGCACGACTCGAGGCTAAAGATTCAATTGTCGTATAAACCGCCTGCATGACACTGGACGCGCCCATGATGGGGCCCAGTCGTTCACGTACCTCTCCGAGCTTGCTGAGCTTTTGGGTAAGCTCCAACCGCTGTGCCGCATTGGCAAGGGTCACTCTCAGTCTTGAAGCATCAAAAGGCTTACCCAAAAAATCATCAGCCCCACGCTCAATAGCCTGATCAGCAAACTCAATACCGTGTCCCGTCATGACAACAACTGCTGGCTGAGGGTCCATCAATACCGTCTCTGCGAGAAGGTCAAGGCCGTTACCGTCTGGGAGTTCAATGTCGAGTAAAATGAGATCAGGTTTTAAGCTCTCAAGAGCCATCAGCGCGTCGGTGAATGTTTCGACCGCGTGAACCTCATATCCCGTGTCGTCTAGGTATGCCTCATAAATAGCGCAGAGTGTGGAGCTATCCTCAACAATCAGCGTCTTCATTACAAAACCTCGCGCTTTAATGAACCCGCTTGCGTCGCAAATTCCCGATCATCGCCAAGCTGGTCAAAAATTGCTGCCATCTTGCTTTGAGCAGACTCAAAAGCAGCCAGCACCTCGGGGTTGAAATGCTGAGACTCAGTGCGCCCGTCTCCGTTAAGGATAATATCCATTACCTTTTCATGAGAAAACGCAGGCTTGTAAGGACGCTTGGAGCGCAAGGCATCATAGACATCGACCAGTGTTGTAATTGCAGCCTCAACGGGTATCTCAGATCCCTTAAGCCCTCTGGGATACCCTGTACCATCCCAGCGCTCGTGGTGGCAACGCGCAATACGGGCAGCCATCTTCATCGTCGGATGCGCTGATCCTGATAAAATCCGGTAGCCCGTCTCTGGGTGTTCACGCATGTGAAGTAACTCATCATCGTCAAGCGGCCCCTCTTTTAAAAGCACAGCATCACGCATACCCACCTTACCCACATCGTGTAATGGCGCCGCCAATCTGATCATGTCGCACCACTGCTTATCTTTTTCCAACTCTGCAGCAAGCACGGCCGCATAGCGCCCTATTCGAATAATATGCTGGCCCGTCTCTGGATCCTTATGCTCTGCAGCTGCAGCCAAACAAGCTAGGGCCTCAGCATAGGCCTCCTCAACGTCGCGATTTAAGGCGGAAATCTCTGCGCTGTTTAAAGTAACCTGCTGCTTGAGCAAAATCTCTTCGGTTTGTCGAGCCTGATCAGCGGCTACTTCACGCATCGCGCTGACTATATGGCGCTCTAACTGATCAAGATCAACAGGCTTCAGAAGAAACTCTTTTGCCCCAAGGTGCATCGCACGGATAACTGATTGAGTATTACCGTTAGCAGTCATAAATATGACGCGTCGCACCCGCTGACGCGATTCAGGTGCATCATTGATGCTATCTAGCATTTCCAAACCGTTGAGCCCTGGCATCATAAGATCACTTAGAATGATGGAGATTTCCGGATCCCCAAAATACTTCCCCAGCGCCTCCTCGCCATTACTAGCCAGTGCTACCGATAGGCCCAGCTCTTCTACGAACTCACCAAGCTCCTCACGTATATCAGGCTCATCATCAACAATTAGTGCTTTCACTAGTCGGTTCCATTCATCTGCGCAATATGTCTAGTTGCATTTTGCAGCTTACTTTGCGATACCCATGAGTCTACCGCGATTCGACCACCCGCGGGTACATTTTCAAACCTCAGACCTCAGACCTTTTCCCGATGGCTATCTCGCTGGCTCAACAACATGGGATCTCTCTGAGCTGCCCAAACCTTTACCTTACCCATGGACTTCACCCCATACAAAAACGCTTCTTCTTCGAAAGGCAGCCTGACATCAACTGCATCCATTTCAGCACCTATGTTGGCACTCGTCGATCGGGCTGATGATGAGCATTGACGGGACTCAAATAGAAGATATGTTTGCCCCATCGTCAGCCTTTTTCAGCGGAACCACTACCGTGGCCTCCGTCCAGCCATCGACGCTGTCTAGACGTAACCGCCCCCCTAGGTCACTAATAGCTTCTTGCGCTACAGCAAGTCCTAGCCCCACGTTTTTTCCCCCGACACGCGTGGAAAAAAAGGGCTCAAAAATTCGATCGCGAAGCTCCTCCGCAAGACCACCGCCGTTATCAGACACAACAATTTTGGCGACATCATTTCCAGCGGAGGTAGCGACAATAGTGATCTGAGGTTGACTGGGGGCATCCTCAAGCAAAGCCTCTCTAGCGTTATTTAACAGCGCAATTAGAGGCTTTTCGATCTGAAGCGGGTGACCATTGGCGATTTCATTGGATAACTGGCAATCCAAAGTTACCTCAATACCCTGCTCTACCAAACTGCCCCGCGACAGTTCTAAGGCTCGCTCAATTACCGTAGCTATCTGAAACCCGTCGGGCAGCGGTTCAACGGGGCGACCAAACTCCCTCAGATGGTCAATAATTTCTGACACCGTCGATAACTCAGCATCCAAACCGCTAAGCTTCTCTACTAAAACCTCCCGATCAATCTCAGGCAGGCGTAAGCGGTTTTGTGCATTGGCGAGATACAAGCGCATTTTTTGGAGCGGCTGATTGAGCTGATGAGCTGCACTTGAGGCCAATTGACTGAAATAACTTGATTGCTGGGCTTCAACCTCCAGTACTGTCGGCAGTGATTTTTCATCTAACTCAAGGCAGAATCCGATTACCCCAACAATTTCTCCGCCGAATGCCCGTCGAGGCCTCAAATTTGCTCTGATCTCAACAGTCGATTGTGTCCGACGGCAAACCAGCGGCAACCGAATACCATCTGCTTTTTTCCCCTCAAGCACCCTCACAATATGGCTATGAAAATCTTCGCCTTCGACCCCAGAGGGCAGGCACAAAGATGCAAATTCTCCGCCAATGGCCTCTGCTTCAGGCAGATTGGTAAGACTGACAATCTTAGGATTCCATGTCACGATAAGCCCCGCCCTATCGATAACAAAAATAGGGTTTGGGCTGCCGTCAAACAGTTCATTGAGCTCAACCGCAACCCTATCGGTCTCCCGCCTCGACATATCCCTAGCCTCGCGAAGAGCCAGTTCACGCCCTGCCAACTGACCAGTAAGACGCGATAGTAGATTTCCAAAGGATACGCCCAAATCTCCAATTTCCGGAGGGTCTGTTGCCCGGTTTCGATAGTCAAACCCACCGCTGAGATCGGCCTCCCGAACGGCACGATGAAGGCGGCTAATGGGGCCTAAGAAATTATTTTGGAGGATTTGCCAGGCGATCAAGAATACCGCGATAAGAATGACCGCAGCGATGTAGGGCAGCCACGCATTCGTGCGTCGCATGTTTACAATCTCGTCTCGCCCCAATGCAGAGTAGTTATCGAGACCTCGCAGAAGCTCATTATAAGCCCGTGAGTAATCGTTGAAATTTGAGACGGTATGGGCTTCTTCGAGTAGCTGCAAGGCAACCGCACAACAAGCGTCAAGCCCAACACTATCTCGAAAGGGCGTGACTTCCATAAGCCCCGGCGCGTTCAGGTCTTCAAAAACTACAGCAGGCTGGAGAGCTCGCTCCAAACGCTGAGCATCGACCTGCAGTTGTAAAACAGCATGCTGAAGGTCGCGCAGGGCAGAAGCTCGATATGCAACGAGGGCCTCGAGAACAAAGCACAAAATCGCCAACAGGGTCAGTGACCTAATGGCGCTCGCTCTAATACGAATCTGCATTCCACTCCAACGGTTTTAAGCTGCCAGTGACCGCACTATTGTACACAGAATAACCAAACAAACCCTTTCCGATTCGCAATTTGCATTCTATGCTTAGTAACGTTTAGAGAATGCAGGCGTGTGGATGAAACACTCGGGAATTTTAATTGTCGATGACGAAAGCGTAATCGCCGAAGAGCTGTGCGAATTTATCCAGTCTTTCGACTTCCCTTGCAAAACAGCACTGAGCGTAGACGAGGCCTTAAGCACTGTTGCGACTGACGCCGAAATCTCGTTAATTCTCACCGACATGCGCATGCCGGGTCGCGATGGCGCAGAGTTAATACAAGTTCTGCAGGATATGCCTGACCGAGAGTTTGAATATCTTATGATTTCTGGTCATTTGGACGCTGACGAGGACCTTAAGCACCTCAATAGCGATGGGGTAACACTCATGCGCAAGCCTATCGACATTGACGCACTGCTAAATTTTCTCAAGGGGCGGGAGTTTGGCTCCTAACGCAGGCGTAGCTAACCTTGTCCAAGGCCCTCTCCCCGCCTTCAACTGAGCCCTAAACCTGAAGCCGTGAAGAGCATTCCAAAGTGGCGCGATATATCAAGCGCCGGATAGGCAATTCCCCAACTAGACCTCGGACATGCAGCCTACCCACAGAGGACCGGTCTCGAGCGCGTTTTCAATGAGAATAGCGTCGGACTGCGCTTCTTCCTCATCGGCATACCCTACAACTCTTATGCGGTGAAGCGTTATACCGTCTTTTTCAAACGGAATAATAACTGCCGGATAGCCTTCATCGGACAGTGATGTCTTCCAGCGTTCCGCCCAACCCATATCGGCGTATGTCGCAATATTAATAAACCAATCAGCACCATCGGCGCCGGCGCCATCGAACTCAGTCTCAACGCTGTCATATGTCGGCAACATGTCTGGCTCTGGTGCAATAACCAGAGTCTTCATAGGTGCTGGAATCGAAGCACTGGCGGATTTGGGGGCTGCGACCACTGCGACAGCCGGTTCAGGCGTGGCCACCACATTTATTGGTGTAGTAGACGTAGTGAAAACGACAGACTCAGCCTCGAGGGACTGGTCTGGAACAATAGCCATTTCAGGAACAACGCCCGAATCGCACACTGCAATTTGCTCGTCGTCTCGTCGAACCAGATCTAGATCTAAAGCCTCGATCTTGTCCGCATTAAAACCTTGAGCATCAAGCGCGTCGGTCAACACCCCAATTTCAGCCAAGACACGTGCCTGCGCTTGAAGCAGACTTATTTCGGCAGACGCCAGTGCTCGCTGAGTGTCAAAATATTCATTTTGTGAATCAAGCAGGTCAAGGAGTGATCGCTGATTGAGATCGAACTGGTCGCCGTACGCCAGACGTGTTTTATCCTGCGCATCAGACTGGATTGATAAGTAACGTACCTGCTCTCGCAAAGCTCTCACGTTGTTGAAGGCAATTGTGACCTCGCGACGCACACTAAGACACGCTTGCTTGCGATCCTCTACCGCCGAATAAAAACGATTCGAGAACTCCCTACGGCGAGCGCTATCGCTGCCTCCACGAAAGAGGTTGTAGGTGAACACTAGCTCCACAGCCTGCAGGTCGTAATCCCCGCGAAACCCGTCAATGTTAGACTCCTGCTCGTTCCGGTAACGCAAATCAAGACGCGGATACATTGGGCCGTTTGTCGCGTTTAGAGCCTCCCGAGCCGCCCGGACCTCCTCGATCGTACGGTTAATTTCTGGAGAACTATTGTAGGCCGCTTTCAGTGCGTCGTTGCGGAGGCTTGGCATGGCGTCGCTTGGGAGCGTTGGCATGGGCAGGTTATCACCAGGTAGCGCGCCCACGATGCGCTGGAACTCGCTGGTCGTGTCATACAGGTTAGTTCGCTCGGTCAACAGGTTAGACTCTGCAAGAGCCAACCGTGACTTAGCCTGGTCTAAGTTAACACCCTCATCACGTCCAGCGGCCGCTCGCTGTTGAATTTTGCTGTAAATGTCTTTGTGATAGGCAAAATTGTCAGCCGCGAAGCCAACCAACTTCTGATAAAGCACCGTATTGGAGTACGCAACACTGGCGTCTAGAGCAATTGACTGTGCTGCACCATGAACATCGTAATACCGCGCCAGCTTTTCATATCCCAATGACCGAGCCCGGTCTCGGGTTTGAAACCCGTCAAATAATAATTGAGTCACGCTGAAACGAACCGAATCACGCTCGTAATCACCAAAGTCGTTAAGCGGCGTTTCACGCTCCTCCCAAGCATAATCCGCGTCCAAATCGACGCTGGGATAAAAGCCTCCCTCTGCTGAGCGCTGCCCCTCGCGTGCAGCTTCGAAATCATAATAAGCAGAAACCACAGTGGGATTGGTAACCAATGCAGCCGACACTGCCGCGCCAAAGTTATTAATCTTTTCCTGTGCCACCAGGGGCCCAGCCGAGAAAACGGCCAACAAACTCAAGGATAGAAGGATTTTTCGATAGAAAGTTCTGTGGTGATCATTGATCATAACTGCATCCTAATATCGGTTTGTCATTACAAAGACGTGGTTTAATACTGGTAGTGCCGAGCCGTCTGAGTAATGTTTCATTTGCGGAGTAGAAATATTGGAGATCACTACTACACATCGTATAAATCACTTCCGAGTGGTTCGATAGGTATCTGATTACCATGGGAAAGTGTGGACCTTTGTCGGGAAATTGCAAGTGCACTTAGTGCCGTTGTTTTTGGTATTTGTCCTGCTTCACGCGGTTTTTTTAGCGCCGGGCAATCTCTGGGGCATGCAAATACCCAATCTTGAGGCTCAGGCGAGCGTCAGATTTGGCGCCCAAGCCGTGCAAACGGTGCTGCGCTGGGAGTCGATGATTGGCACCAACGCCAACGCAGATGTGCAAAAAAAACTGGCTGCAGTTAACGATTTTTTTAACCAAAACATCGCCTACCAGTGGGAAACCGAAGATTATTGGTCCACACCACTTGAGACAATGGGCCGAGGTATTGGCGATTGTGAAGACTATGCCATTGCAAAATACGCCACATTAACGCTGATGGGCGTGCCGCCATCCTCACTCAGACTTGTCTATGTCAAAGCCAAACGGGGTGGACTCAATCAGGCCCACATGGTGTTGGCATGGTACGAAACGCCGAACGCGGTGCCGTTAATCATCGACAACTTAGATTACGTCATCAGACCCGCGACCGAGCGAGGCGACCTCCAGCCCGTTTTCAGTTTTAATGGAGAGCAGTTGTGGGTGGGCACAGGACCACGCCCCACCAAACAGCAGCCCACAGCTCGACTATCACGCTGGGGCCAAGTCGTAGAAAAAATTCGCCTGGAAGGTTTCACCACGGGATTTTAGGAGCGGACCACCATGTCGTTATATAAAAAACTAGCGCTAGCCTTTATTGGACCCATGATCATAGGCATTTTTGTCATTTCTTTTGTGATCATGGGAGAGCGCTCGAGCCAGTACCTTGAAGAACAGCTGGCCATTGAAAATCTTAACGACGCCAATCGTACCGCCCTTCACCTGAACAATCTCAACCTTGATGACATTGAATTAGAGACCTACCTAAATGCCAAATTCAACCAAGGCGTTTACCTAAGAATAAGGCTCCTAAGCCCGGACCCAGAAGCGCCGGCCATCTTTGATTGGAGCGATCCCGGGACCAGCAGTGGTTATCCGCCAGCTCTTAAGGCCTGGTTTTCCATAGAGTCCTCCCCCGGACAAGCAATGCTGCAACCGGGTTGGACACAGCAGGGGGTGTTAGAAATACAACATCACGACGACGTCGCCTATGATGAACTTTGGAAAACTGCACAGAATATGTTTTGGGCCCTCTTGGCATCTGTGGCCCTTGCAGGTTTGATAGGCTCCGTGTTGCTTCAAAGAATTTTGGCACCCTTGAAGGGCGTAGTAATTCAAGCGAAAGCCATCGGCGAGCGCAGATTTATAACAACACCAGAACCCTCTACGAGTGAATTCGCAGAGGTGACCAGGGCCATGAATGAACTCGCGCGGCGCGTTGGGGAAATGCTAGCAAAAGAATCCCAGCGCCTCTCTAAGCAGCGAGAAGCCACAGACATAGATCCGGGCACAGGCCTGTTACTCCGCGGCCCTTTTATGGCCCGTTTAGGGGCAAAACTGGAATCAGAAGATGCTGACGCCAGTGGCAGTGTTGCACTCGTGCGACTTAGCAACTTGGCGCGACTCAATCAAAATTTTGGCCGCCAAACCATGGATGCTGTTCTAGCAGAAATCGGGAGCTCCATTAAGCGTCTCAATCAAGATCAAACAGAGTGGGTCGCAGGCCGACTCAACGGCTCTGACTTTTGCTTACTAGCCCCTCTTGCCAGTGAACCTAAATATACGGCAGAAACACTGCAGCGCGTTATTTGGGAGGTCCTCGCAAACTTTGAGATGTCCGATCACACTCGGCTGCCCAGCGCTTGCGCGGGCTACACTGCAGGCCATACCACTGGCCAGTTGATGACGGCCTTGGACGGCGCCTTAGTTGTATCAGACGAGCAGGAAGAGTCGGAGGTAATTGTTGCCAACCTTGCCAGCGGTAATGCCATCCCGATACGTGAACAAGCGAGTCTTTGGCACTCGCAGTTACTTACAGCGATCGAAACGAATCAACTACTCATCGCGACTTTTCCTGTGGTCACTCCTGAAGGAGAGCTCGTTCACCACGAAGGCATGTTGCGGATCAACGTCGATGGGCAAATACGTAACGCCGGAGAATTCATGCCTTGGGTGCACCGCCTAGACCTCAGCTTTGAAATTGACCAAGTAGCCACTAGCTTGGCAATAGGCAACATCAGCAAGACAACAGAAGATACTTGTGCCAACTTGACCTCTGCTGCGCTGCTCGATAACCGATTTAGCACCTGGCTTGAGCTATTTTTGCAGAGCCACGCAGATCCAGCGAAAAAGCTCAGCCTTGAAATCGGCGAAGCGGCCGCATTCGCACAGCCAGAGAATTTCAAGTTACTGGTGGAAGTTGCCCATGCGGCAGGGGTAAAGGTCGGCATTGAACACATGGGCTATCGCATTAGTGATATTGGTAAGCTGGGAGACTTAGGCATGGACTACATTAAAATGGATAGCCTGTTCAGTCGCGACCTCAGCAACAACACCGGTAATGCTGCTTTAATGCGTACCTACATCAATATTGCTCAATCCCTAGGATTACCCTGTATTGCGGAGGGAATCAGCAACGCCGATGAGCTTGATGCCGTTTTCGAGTTAGGTGTCTCGGGTGCCTGCGGTCAGGGTGTTAATTACTAAAGCAAAATCTTAGACCGCGCATTGGCAACGTATCACTGCCGCCGAAACTGGGACTGCTCATTGCCAATTTTAGAAGCCATATGAAACGCGATACTTAATAAAAAAACCAACAGGTCTCACCCTTTCATGATTCGAGGCCTCATCAACACGGGTAGCAACCACAAGTTTTTTAAGGACACTGCAAAGCAATGCCCCATCTTATACCCGCCAATGCATTGGCCGTCGCTCAAATAGGCGCCAACAAGCTCGCCAAGCTGAATTTGGAATCCGGGCGGTTCAGGTATCGCTATGATGCCAACAGCAACGCTGACCTCTCTGGATATAACGTCCTACGACATTCTGGGACCGTTTGGTCAATGTTAGACGTATTTTCTGTCTCGCAGGATGAACAACTTCTCTCCGCCGCAGACAGAGCCATTACGTATTTGTTTAATGAACATCTGCGTTTTTTTCGTGGCTATCACAA